>Ga0209700_101591_pt1 | contig 47279 bp, 63 predicted proteins | sample SiratroredBW_FD_187528 | JGI IMG/M metagenome (GOLD analysis project Ga0209700, IMG submission 187528) | Root nodule microbial communities of legume samples collected from California, USA - Siratro red BW (SPAdes) (version 2) | ecosystem: Host-associated > Plants > Roots > Nodule | place: USA...
TCCATACAAACAAAAAAAAAAAAAAAACAAAAATGTAAGGCCAACATTCTCCACCCCTGAACACAATTAACATGTCCTAGCACACGCCCTAATGTCCAATTTGATACGCACACTACTCGTTGTAACTCGAATACCTCCGTTCTTATTCTCAGTCGACCACTACCTTAGCTGTGATTCTTAACCCAATGACTTTAAATATATAAATGAACATAAGCACCATTGTGAATATCCAAGAATACTTTTTGGTGTTTATGTTTTAACCATATCCAACTCTTCCATTGTGCTAACTTCACTACTATCCACTATCCCATTCCTAAACACAATCTTGTTCCCCTGGTTCCATAATTCATATACAATAGCAATCCACACCCCTTTCCATGCTCGGTTCTGTTTTGTATTTAGCCAAGCTAAATTAAAACTTTGCAAATTAACGTCCAATCTTTCATGTCTAAAAATTGTAATGCCTATCCATTTGTCACACTCTTCCCACATTCTTTGTGCCACTTTACTGATATTAAAAAGTTGTGTAGCCATTTCCTAACCCTCCAAGCACAAAGGACATCCAGTACACCCTATGTCCACTCCCCTTCATACTAAGTTCAGTTTTTAGGCAGTCAATCCATAATTGCTCTCCACAAGCACAATAATGCTGATGGTGATTCCTTAATACTCCATAATAGTTCAAAAACACCTCCTTTAGGCTCTTAGTCTTCTTTATTCAGTAACTTATATCTAGACTTAACCAAATACTCTTTGGAGACCTCATTTATCGACTTCCACCTATCTTGGATTCCCCTTAATCACTGGACTTCTAATAAGCGATTATCCAACTGTACAAGTAGATCTTTTTCCCACTCAAACCTTTCTCTTCTCCATTCGAGATTCCATTTGAAGCGTTCTATACCACTCTCATATTCCAAACTCCCTACCTCATCCACTACACTATCTTTACACAATGACATTCAGTAGAGACGTGGGAACCTCACTTTGAGCGGTTGCCCATCAATCCAGCAATCCTCCCAAAATTTCACTCTCTTCCCATCTCCTAACTTTCATTGTATATTGCAATCAAACCAATTTAAGTTTGTACCTTGACCCTCTCTGCACACTTTGTATAAGTCCTTCCACCAAGTAGATTTCTTCAAACTCAAAGAGTCATCATCCATTTTTCTCCATGAACCATACCTTGACTCCGACTCTTTCTTCCATATACCTCACTCTTTCATGCCTAACCTCTACTTCCACTTCCCCAATAGTGCAACACTAAACTTACCTAAGTCTCTAATTCCTAACCCACCTTCCTGCTTCGGTCTACATAACTTCTCCCATCTAACCCATGCAATTTTTCTACCCTCCTGACCCCACCCCCACAAAAATCTAGTTTGGCTCTTTTGAGTGCTCTTACATACACAGAATGATAAATAGAATAATGGTAGTGCATTGATACCCAACTTGATTAAACAAATCCTTCCTGCCAAAGATAGTGTTTTCGCTTTCCATTTTGAGAGTCTTACTTTGATCTTCACCACAATCGGCCTCCAAAAAACCTCTTTCCCAGGATTTCCACCTATTGGCATCCCTAAACATTTAAACGGTAAGCTCATCCTTTTATAGTTAAAGCACCTCACCCAAACTTTTAAGTCTTAATCTCTGACCCCTCCTGCCCCTACTTGGCTCTTATGGAAGTTCACTCTTAAATCAGACGTCAACTCAAAACATCTCAGGATAGCCTTGATAGTACAAACATTTTGGATCGAGGGTTTGCATGTGAATAGGGTGTCATCTGCAAATTGTAGCAGTTCAACCTGTGTCCCCGTCTCCCCAACTAATATACCTTCATACAAATTCTTACCGATAGCTTCCTGTACAAGGCTCGTAAGCCCTTTTGCAGCTAAATAAGAATGATACTGATGGGTCTCCATGCCTCAACCCTCTCCTTGGTCTAAATTCCTACATAGGGCTGCCATTGCCTAAGATTGATATCGATGCTGAGTCCAAATCCACTTTCTCCTAAAGCCTACCCTACCCATCATATACAGAAGATACTTCCAATCAACAAAATTGTATGCTTTCTCAAAATCCACTTTAACAAATAAACCACTCTTCTTGTCCTTTAACATGTAATCTACTACTTCATTAGCAAACAATACGGTATTTAATAATTCCATACTCCCGAAAAATGCTGATTGATGTGCGTCTATTACTCCTAGTAGGACTGACCTTAACCTATTAGCCAAAAACCTTGGACATCACTTTATACATACATCCCACTAAAGATATTGGTCTAAATTCGTTCAACAGAGAAGGGTTCTCCTTTTTAAGAATTAATTATATGGATGAAGTGTTGCACCCTCGAGGTATGAATCCCAAATCACAAAAACAAGTAATTGCTTTAATGAAATCAGCCCCAATGATTGCCCAATTTGACTTTATAAAGTTAAAATTAAACCTATCCGGTCCGGGCTCTTTGAGCTATCGCATTTCGCTACTAATTTTACAATATCTTGTTTCGTAAACCTCTTACACAACTGGTCATTATCATATTGTGATCTTCTGAAACTGTATCCCGTCTAAATTTAGTTCCTCACCATTCCCAGCAGCAAATCTATTTTCTATATAATTCTTTACGTGCCCCTTTACTGTCCGTGGGTCATCTAACTATGTACCCCCAACTTCTAGGCCTATTAATTTGTTTGTTATCCTTTTCCATCTTAATCTAGAATGAAAATACATGGAATTAGTATCACCCTTCTCTAGCCAGTCCACTCTCACCTTTTGCTTTATTACTGCTAATTCCTTCTCATTTATAGTTTTGAGTTCACTAAACAGCTCTATTCTCTTCATCCTCATATTTTCCTTTGAATTTCCTGTTCACTCTATTATGCAACAAATCGATCTATGCTAATATTGCATGTTTCCTCAGTTTATCTTTGTCTACTTTCCCTTTGCTCAATTGCTTCAAGTCACTTTTTAACCTCTTAAGATTCACTTTCAAGTCCTCTAAACTATTCACCGTCTGTATAATGGTAGTCCAACTCTTCTTAATAACCTCCTTTACTCCTTCCTCCTGCTGCCATACATAAAAAAAAAAAACTTAAACAGTTTTGGTCCCCAATCCAAGACTTTGTTTTTAACTAGCAACATGCAATGATCGAAGACCTCCCAGATTATACTGCCTAGTTCCAAGCCAGTGTACCGACCATTCATTCGTAACCAATGCTCTATCCAAGGGACTCATAGCTTTCCATTAGTCCAAACCATGTGAATTTTCTTCCCATCATTGGGATGTAGCATAGTTCATTCCTTTAAATAAAGTTGTTGAACCCCGCTATTTCCTTACTGTTTACTACACCACTCCCCGTGCCCTTTCTTTCGTCTCCTTTTTTTACTGAGTTAAAATCTCTTACGATATACCACACAACACAACTATGATTTACTTTCCTATTATATATTCGTTCCACAAAACTCGTTTCTCATTATTAGAGCAAGACCCATAGACATTCACTATAGTTATCTGTACGCCTCCCTCCCTATATCCCCTCCACCAGAATAAAACCTTTTCCTTCCTCTATGTTAGAACGATACACAGGATTTTTGATTTTTCCTTAACTACTAGATCATGTAAGTACCTTCGTTTACCATCACCCCAACCCTTTAATATTTGTGCTAATAAGATTCATTTTACACAAACTCCCCTCCCTCAGACAACCTCAATACCTGACTATTTATCTTTTCAATCTTGAAAAACTTCCCTATAATACACTCTTCACTCACCTGACATACTACACCTATTTCTTTTGCATTTAATTCTTTTATACCATTCTCATTCTCCCTAATCCTTCTATTGTAGTTGAATATATTTATATCAGTTATAGAATTATACATGGAAGTAGACGGAGATGCTGACCTGTTAGGGGTATTGATATTTACCCCGCCATGAACATGTTTATAGTTCTTAGCCTTGCTCGATTCCCCTCTCCACATATGGTTCCTCATGGTCATTAGATTAGGCTTGAGTGGTTACAAGCGTTTTTCTCTTCCTCTGCTGACTCTGTTGGCTACAACCCCCTCATCCACTATCTCCTTCTGTTTTGCATCACCATCGCGCTCCATTTGGTAGGCGAAGTTAGCGAGGACCCAAAACCATTCTTCCGTGATACCTCATTCTCATTTTGTTTGAACGATTTGGGTACCTCCTCTGAATTCTTGCTATGCGCTTCACAGTCTAAGGGTTCCACCATTCCTTCTAGTTCCCTAAGGTGCCTTAGGTGGCCTTTGCCCCAATTTTTTCTATAACTCTATTAACGTCTACTTTTCCATTTTGGGCCCACATAGCATCAAGGTTGACTAAAGCTTTGGACAACAAGATGTTGCAATCATCACTACCATTTTCCCGTTGCCTTATTTCCCATACTTATGGAAAATGATACTTTGATACCACTGTTCATGTAACTCCCATTTGACACTCCAACGTGTCACATGGGTCCTACTAACAAAAGAGAGAGAATGTGTTTGTTTTTGTTGTGTACAAAAGGGTAATTTCGTCAAATGTAAAATTGCAACCCATGTATGCTAAACTATTACTGAGCTAACCACTTAGACCAACAGAGCTAACCATATTTCCTATTGGGTTTTCCATAACAAACCACTTATTTAAACATGGTAAACCACTTAGATGTATTTCTTCAGATGTCATCCTTAGTTAACTGCTTATATAAACATAACTAACCACTTATATGAACATGGTAAACCACTTAGACATGTACGTATTTATTCAGATGTCATACTCAGTTAACCACTTATATAAACATGACAAACCACTTATATGAACATGGTAAACCACTTAGACATGTACTTATTTATTCAGATGTCATACTCAGTTAACCACTTATATAAACATAACAAACCACTTATATGAACATGGTAAACCACTTAGACATGTATTTATTTATTCAGATGTCATACTCAGTTAACCACTTATATAAACATGGCAAACCACTTATTTAAACATGATAACCACTTAGACATGTACTTATTTATTCAGATATCATACTCAGTTAACCACTATATAAACATGGAAAACCACTTATTTAAACATGGTAAACCACTTAGACGTGTACGTATTTATTCAGATTTCATACTCAGTTAACCACTTGTATAAACATGGCAAACCACTTATATGAACATGGTAAACCACTTAGACATGTACTTATTTATTCAGATGTCATACTTAGTTAACCACTTATATAAACATGACAAACCACTTATATGAACATGGTAAACCACTTAGACATGTACTTATTTATTCAGATGTCATACTTAGTTAACCACTTATATAAATATGGCAAACCACTTATTTAAACATGGTAAACCACTTAGACATGTACGTATTTGTTCAGATGTCATACTTAGTTAACCACTTATATAAACATGACAAACCACTTATATGAACATGGTAAACCACTTATATGAACATGGTAAACCACTTAGATATGTACTTATTTCTTGAGATATCATCCTCAGTTAACTGCTTATATAAACATGACTAACCACTTATCTGAACATGGTAAACCACTTAGACATGTACGTATTTATTCAGATGTCATACTCAGTTAACCACTTATATAAACATGACAAACCACTTATATGAACATGGTAAACCCTTTGATTTCTCGTTATTATTCATTGGCCGTGCCATCCGTCTTGGCTTTCAGTACCAGTTATCTAATTCAAGTGTTGCTCTTTGATGTTGGCCCCTTTCTTTTCCTTCCATTGCTTAACCACTTTCTCATATTACACTTTGTTCTCTTCCCTTTGAGACGTATATGTAGTAGCATTGTTGCTTGATCTCACTTCACCCTTTTGATACTTTGGTAGGTTGACATGTAGCTTAGAGGTACCTATTCTAATAGAGTCAAGCTTCGTTTCCATTGTGCTTGGATTTTTTATGTCGAAAAATCTCATAAAACCTAATCAATTACCCCATCTATTAAGCTTCTTTGAAATAAACACTTCTGCTATTCTCCCCCAGCTCTGTAAAATTTTCCACATCTCCCGTTCCCCGAAATTATTCAAAAAATGTGAGAAGAAGTATGTCGTAACATTTCATGGTTTAATCATCCCTTTGTTCATCCTTCACTCTGCAATGATGTTTGCATTAGACTCGGGCAGAGTTCCCAGCTATGGCCGTATTGAATCGCCAGAAAACACACTTATCACGAAGAAAGAGGAGAGAGAAAGGGTTCATTTTTGCTGATAATGAGGTGTCCAAGTTCACTTGTGCAACAGTTTTATCGACCCTATGTTATAACAACTAATTATTTATATTCTTATAGTGTGCAACATTGGATTAATCCAATTTTTATTTAAAGTTTGTGCATTTTCTTTTCCAATTTAAACATTTTTTTTATAAAATATATGTATAGATTTTATTTCCAATATTCTTGAACTATATGACCGAGAACATCATATTGTCATTATAAACGAACAAGGTTTCAGATTAAAGATATTATCGAACTGCCAGCTCACAAACAACCTCTAACAATAGTAGTCTGCAAAAGTTGTAGCATGACAGTATCTAAGCCAATTATATTGAGGTTGTGTCAGTCTTGAGCACTATAAATAAGCATACAGAGCAAGTCAAAGGTACGCATAAAACCCTGCTACTATTTACTCTTATAGTCGAATATTGACTTGAGCGTCAGAGTGTTCAATGAGGAATGGTCAGAGTGGAACGAAGACTTTAAGAGCGATGAAGAATGAAAACCGAGACCATCCTAGCTAAATGACTGAGAACTCACTAGGTCCTTATAATTTGTGTAAGAACAATTGGCGCCCACCGTGAGGTCTGAAAAAGTTAGTCAAAGGCTTGAATGGTATCAACCCGAAGTCAGGAACAAGAACAAAGACGAGAAGGTGCGATGGCAAGCATGGACTTGATGACCCTATTGCTGTCATTACAACGTGAAATGGCGGAGATGAAACAAAGGAGTGAAGACGAGATGCGAGTCCTTAGGTAAGAAAATGAGGACATGAAGAAGAAGTTGTATGGCGAGCAAGTAACGCCGCCAGGACATAGGGCAAAAAAGACTAAAGTTGTCTCTCCCTCTGGCCAATCACATGCACCCATTAAGGATTCGGAGACAGAGGAGGAGGGATCTCATTACACAGGAAATACCTCCTCCATGAAAGGAAGGCGACACCCGTTCATAGATGACATTTTAAGCGTCGAGCTACCCATCAACTGGAAAGGACTAAACATAGACCGATATGCGTCACCAACTGACCCGAACAAGTACATTGATGTATGCGTCACTCAGATGAGTTTGTACGTATGCGTCACTCAGATGAGTTTGTACACAACAGATGAGGTCGTTCTATGCCGAGTATTTCCTAATTCCTTGAAGGGGATGACATTGAGTTGGTTCACAAGATTCCCTCCCCTCTTAGTTGACTGCTTCAAAACCTTAGTGGGGCTTTTTAGCACGCAGTTTGCCACCAGAAAGCCACACCATCTGACGTCGCTAACACTGGTCAAAATCAAACAAGAGAAAGGTGAATCTCTTAGGATGTTCATGGAGAGATTCAGCAAATTCGCTTTGCAAATCCGAGACCTAAATCTCGAGGTCGCTCTACACCACATGCTCACTGCTCTTAGACTAGGACCCTTTGCAGATAGCCTATGTAAGAAGCCAGCAATCGGCCTCGATGAACTCAGAAGAAGAGCTGCCAAATTTGTGTTGTTGGAGGAACTGCGAGAGTTTCGAAATGAAGTTAGGGCAGACTCTCAGCCCGAGAAGATGAGAACGAAAGATAAGCCCACACCCTCCCATCAGTTTGCCAAGCCAAAAGAGATCAGGATGCCAAGGTTCCTACATTACACTCCACTCAATGCCAATCGAAGTAAGATCTTGGAAGAGGCGTTGCACGCTGATCTCATGCCAACACCAAGAAGGGTGGCAACCCCGCGCAACGCGGACACCAATAAATATTGTCGTCTCTACCAAAACTATGGCCACAGTACCGAGGAGTGTGTAGCACTCAAAGATAAGATCAAGGAGTTAATACAAGTAGGACACAAAAAATGATTCATACAAACACAACCACATCCTGTCAAGCGAAGGGATAGGACACTCGATCGACAAAGAAATGAAAGGCGAGGAGAGTAGAGAAGGTGACATGGTGACGTTCCAAGAACATCTCACCGCGTCAGACAAGAGGACTCTCCCCCCACTCAAACCTAAGACCCTCCCTTGCGAGGAGTAATCAAATCCATTGTCGGAGGCTTTGCCAGGGGCAGATCATCTATGTTTGCCAAGAAGAGGCACCTACGAGCAGTTCAGGCAGTACATACATTAACCACGCCCATGACGCCGAAGATACCGCCCATCACATTTACAGATGCTGATTTCAAGGGAATTGACCCTACCCAAGATGACCCAATGGTGATAACAGTAGAGATAGAAAACTTTGCGGTCATGAAAATGTTGGTAGATCAAGGGATCTTAGTAGATATCTATACTGGAAGACCATAAAAAAGCTGCAGATATTAGAAGCAAATATTCAGTAGTATGATGACCAGATAGTGGGGTTCTCGAGAGAACCAACCTGTCAACACTAGGGGCTACATCGGTGAAGCAAAGATGCAGAGTAGAACGATTAAGATACGATACTTGCTCGTAGAAGCACACACATCGTACAACATGTTGCTAGGAAGACCTTCTTTAAACCAGTTAGGGGTGATTGTTTCAACCCCACATTTAGCCATGAAGTTCCCGTCAGCATCAGGGGACATAATCCCATGTAGATAAAAAAACTAGCCGTGAGTGCTATGTAGCTGGCCTGAGCATGAAGCCGCTTATTCCCGCCCAAGAGAGTCTGAGATGCAGAGAAAGGAGCCCCAGGATAAGCCACCTCATGGCACTAACTGATTTAGACCCTCGCACTTAGGACGTCAAGCTAGAACCAGGTAAAGATACATGACCAATACCCCTGCGAGACAAGAAACACAACACCAAAATAGGAACATCATGGACTAAAGAAGACGCCGAGAGCATAGACTGAGTACTCGTGAGTAATGCTGACATGTTTACGTGGACAGCCGAAGACATGTCAGGTATTGACCCAACCATAATCGTTTATAAGCTCGTTGTATATAAGGAAGCAAAGTCAATAGCCCAGAAGAATTGAAAATTGGGTGAGAGCAGCGTGTGACAGCCAGAGAAGAAGTCGAGAAGTTGCTGAGCACAGGGTTTATTCAAGAAGCGCACTACACTACTTGGTTGGCCAACATGGTTATGGTAAACAAGTCAAATGGGAAGTGAAGAATGAGCACAGACTACACTGACCTTAACAAAGCATTTCCCAAAGACGCATACCTACTTCCCAGTATAGATCGCCTCGTATATGGAGCATCCGGCCGTAGGTTCCCAAGTTTCCTAGATGTATATTCAGGCTATAACCAAATAAGCATGCATCCCCAAGACAAAAACAAAACTGCGTTCATGACAATGAGGCCAACTATCATTACGAGTTAATGCCTTTCGGCCTTAAGAATGTGGGAGCAACGTACCAACACCTTATGGATAAGACCTTCAAAGATTTTATTGGTAAAAGTATTGAAGTTTATGTGGATGACATGGTTGTAAAATCAGCATCATGTGAATAACACATACGAGATATTCAAGAGGTTTTCAATGCCCCTAGAGCGGTTGGAATGCGGTTAAACCCTGAGAAATGTGTTTTTGGTGTGGAAGGAGAAAAGTTTCTCGGGTTCATGTTGACACGTCAAGGAATTGAAGCTAATCCTAACAAGTTCCAAGCCAAAATAGAAATGTAGAGCCCAAGAATGTGAAGGAAGTGCAACGACTGATTGGAATGTTGTCGACTTTGTCTCGTTTCACATCGAAGATGGCTGAGAAAACTAAGCCTATAATAAACTTGCTCAACAAAGTTGCACGCTTTAAATGGGACTAGTAGTGCGAGTAAGTGTTCGCCCAGCTAAAGCAGTTCCTAGCAACCCCTTCAGTCATTCAGAAGCTGCAACCTAATAAACCAATCTACGTGTACCTCTCGGTCTCTGAAGGGGGCAGAGTTGAGGTATCAGACAATAGAAAAGGTAGCCCTGGCACTAATAAGAACAACATAGAGAATGAGAGCATATTTCCAAAATCACATAGTTATCGTGAAAAACAATTACCCCATCTTAAAAATTTTGTCAAAACCTGACTTGGCGGGGTGAATGATAAATTAGTCCATTGAGTTGTCCAAGTATGGGATCCGGTATGAGCCACGAGGTCCCGTGAAGTCCCAACTCATGGTGGACTTCATAGCTAAGATGAGCCATGGACTCAAGGAGACTATACCGTAAGAATGGATCCTCTATGTTGATGGTTCTTCAAACTCAAAGGGGGCAAGAACTGGAATAGTCCTTGAAGGACCTGGTGATCTTCTCATTGAGCAATCGCTGCGATTTGAGTTTAAAACATCCAATAACTAGGAGGAGTATAAAGTGTTGTTGGTGGGTTTGGGATTAGCTTGTGACATGGGAGCAGAGTTGATAAAATGCAAAACAGACTCGTAATTAACAATAGAAAACATAATCAGGGATTATGATAAGTTCCAAGTGCTACTAAAAACCTTCGTCAACGCCAAAGTCATACATATAAGGAGAGAACATAATTATTGAGTTGACCTGCTTTCCAAACTGGCTAGCTTGAAGAAGAGTTATCACAAGTCCCTTTTATAGCAAGCGATAAACACTCCCAGCGTGAGAGGAGACACACTTGAATGTTGTGTGACAGAAGTCAAGGAAGAATGGTTTGATCCTATTCAATGATTCCTGAAAGAGGGGGATTGCAAAAACGAAGAGGATCGCGTGATGCAAACCAAATGTGCTCGCTATGTGATGATAAGGGAAGACTTATACCGAAGAGGCTTTTTGAGACCACTCTTGAAGTGTGTCATGCAAGAGCAGGCCCAATATATACGTGATGAATTGCACCGAGGTGTTTGCGGCCTACATTCGGGGGTGAGAAATATGGCAAGTAGATTGTTGAGAGAAGGATATTTTTTTGTCAAAAATACAAGCTAATAGCATAGAATATGTGAAAAAGTGTGAGAAATGTTAGAAACATGGGAATATACTGCACACCAATTCGAAATTGCTGCATAACATCATGTCTCCATGGCCCTTCTCCATGTGGGGAATGGACATCATAGGCCCTTTTCCCCCAAGGAAGGGATAGTGCAACTTTTTGTTGGTGTGGATTGATTATTTTACAAAATGGATCGAGACTGAACCATTGGCAACCATAACGGCTAAAAAGTTCCAAGGCTTTGTATGAAAGAACATCGTGTGTCATTTCGGAATACCGCATACTTTGCTGACAGATAATGGGCGACAAATCCCTGACCGAGATCTCCTCGCCTTCTGCGAAGGTCTTTTGCATATGTTATATCACGAGCTCAATCGAACATCCAAAAACAAATGGTCAGACAGAGGCAACTAATAAAGTCATACTCAATGAATTGAAGAAGCGTCTTGGAATTGCTAGGGGGAAGTGGCCCTAGCAGTTGCTTGAAGTCCTTTGGGCTTATAGATGTACGCCCTTATCTACCACTCAGGATACACCTTACAACCTTACTTATGGGACAAATGCCATGATCTCGGTCGAAGTTGGAGCGCTCACTCTTCGGTGAAAGCTCGAGGACATGAAGTTAAACAATGAAAGTTTGACCACCAATCTTGATCGCATTTGTGAACTCCGTGACAAGGTCAGAAAGGTGTGTGCTGCCAAAAGATACAATACCAAGGTCAAGCCGAGAAGCTTTCGCCCCGGAGACCTTGTTTGGAGACTACATAGTGATTCAAGGACGTATGAAGGTAAGTTCTCAGCCAACTGGGAGGGGCTTTTTCGGGTACATGTCGTTGTAGGGAAATGAGCATATTGCTTAGAACACCTCTCAGGTAGACCAATTCCAAGGACAAGGAACGTAATCAACCTCAAGTTTTATTTCAGCTAATCATGTAATGAAGCGTACTCTTTCCTTGGTTGGTATTTTGTCCCTATGGAGGGTTTTTGCCAACAAGGTTTTAACGAGACCCTTTCCAGAATGTCTTTACATCAATAAAAAGAACACATTTCATATCAGATATGCATTCTGTTTCATTAACTGACAACACAAGTAAGAGGTCGTTTCACTCCATTGTGATCCCCCAATACAGCCTCAAAGCAATTTCACTCCATGGTGAAACTCCGCCAAACTAAAGGGGTCATTTCACTCCATTGTGATCCGCGTCACTTCATAGCGACTCTCCAACCTAAGAAACCGCATACATCTCGTTCCATCACGAGCATTTTTCGTTACGAATTTCACTTAAGTGCATTATGGTTTTAGCAAACAAGTTAGCAATTACATGTTTAAACAACGCAATCATATATGACAATTTAAACAATATAGCACAAAAGAATGAAATAAAAAAAATAAGTTTGTAAGAAAAATGGTATCTTCGTTAATAAAGGTTGATTACATGGTTGTACAAAAAGAAAGAAATGTTGGTCAAGGTATCGCCAAAAGCGCCAACCCTAAAAAAGAGTTGCCCATGACAACTATACAAAAGAAGAGGATCTCAACTCAGGTGAGTTACTCCTTGACCTGGCCCGTTTCCTCTAAATCCTCCATGAGGATAGTATCTTCGGTAGCAATAATAGTGGCGGTAGGAATCTCTTCAATCGGCACTAAGCGCTCATCCAAGACATCCTTGTCCGGATCCATCTCATTCTATTCAGGGACCATGTATAGAAGGACAACTTGGCACACTGCCTGGTAGAAAGACTCTCCATGCATTGTAAGTACATAGTCTTTCATTTCGTTAAGTTCCATCCCGACCTACACCTTTTGAGAGACGACATCAACATGGGCCAAGGTGACCTCCGACAACGTCAACTCAAGGTCCTTAACCTCCCCTAAGAGCTTTTCCTTCTCCTTCTTGAGACCTTCGCAGTAAGCTCTAATAGCATCCCGCCCCTGCTCGACCTTCTTCAACACCTCCCCCTGAGCAATGTTGGCTTCTAGAGCCGCCTTCAAAGAACTAGACGTCGCGACCAACTCTTTCTTGATCTTAGCCAATTCAGCGACCTCACCCTTGGTTATCTCTGAGCGCAAGACTTTAGTAATGGTGAGTGCTCGACTTTTCATTTGCAAGCACGTGGCCACTGAGTCCTTAGTCGAGGTAGCGTTCAACGTTCCCCTTTCCGCAAAGGAGAGAGAAACACTCAAGTCCTTGAAAAAAGTGAGGTCAGGAGTGAAGAGTTACAACACGTTGGCGCCCCCAATCTCGTAAACACTTGGACAAGACCTCTTCAAGAAGTGGTGTAAGGAAATTGCTTCTTAGTCTTGTCCTTGTCTTTTTTTTCCTCTTCTTGGGTGCAGAAAGAGGAGCTTGGCCAACAAAAGGCACCTTAGTAGGGGTACCTTTCGGCTGAGAACTCTTAGCATCACCGATAATCTTCTTGGCCTTCCCACGCTCCTGCTTAATCTTTTTATGGTGTTTCAAGAAGATGCCACCTTGCTGAGCCATGACCCCTGCAGTGAAGAAAGTGAATTCAACAAAGTTAAAAACCAGAGTCCAAGGCCATATAATAAGCACACATACCATATAACTCCTCCCAAAAATGCAAAGAAAGATAAATCTTAAGAATTTTTCAAACGGGAAGCTTCCACAAGAGTTGGTCCAGAATATCAAACATTTTCTTGTCGTCCTCAGTTGTGGGCGACCTTAGCCAAGATAGATAGTGGACAGGGTTCCGGGTCCAGTACAATGGAAACTTGGGAGAATCCTCATTAAAAAAGCGAGGTCTACCGGTAGGTGTTATTGAAATTTTGAAAAAAAAAAATCTTTAAATTTATAAGAAGAAGAAAAAGAAGTAAAAAGAATAGTTCCCGCCTGACTAACTAATGACAACCACTTAACGGGACCTGAAGGGCGAGAACTATAATAAGAAAAATATACATGAGGAGAGGGATTAAGATTAAACATCTCTGGTAAAAGCTGAAAAGCTTGGAGTAACGTCCGAGAGTTGGGGTGCAACTGAGTAGGCGCCACATTAAGCATGTGCAACACGCCCATGGTAAACTTATCAAAGGTTAACCGAACATTGGAGTCCGTAAACATGCACGAATATATATAGAAGAAATCGTGGCCATGAACTTCTTGGCCATGACACGTTATCTATAGGCGAGTAGCGTTCAACAAACATCTCAGTGCTCGTTTTAGCCGTTGTGAACATAGGCACTCTAGTGGCATATGTCTCCACCATAGAGGACCACCTATACCTAGAAAAGTGATGAGTCACCTGAGAACTCGCTCAATTGTATCCGGTGCGACATGGGAGGTTGCTTTCAGCCATCTTGGATGGCAGCATACTCGCTAGGTTAAGACGGTCATACGACGTGTCACTCTCCCCATGACCGAACACCTCCTTGGAAACAATGGGTGAGCTCTCAGATCTCCCATAACTCGCACAATCACTTAAAGAAACGCTGTTAATGGACTTAGTAAAACTGGACAAGGACAACATCTTTTACCTTTGGGAATGAAAACTTTGCACCTAGCCACTACGAAAAACTTTAAGTTGCCGGATGTCGGAGATAAGCTTTAAGAGCACGCTTATATAATGAGCTAGCATCCTTATTTATAGAAAGAGCACGCACCTCAACATTCGTGAACAGTGAAGCACTTAATCTTTCACCGTTATATCTGAGGCACAAGTTCCAAGGTGCCACACGTCATTGTCATTTGCCACCCCAAAATGCAAATCACAAGCACGAAAGGATGAAATGTTTCCACTCCCATTTATCATGAGCCGAGAACCTACCTAACCCAACTCAAACCTCTAGCCTAACAATGACTCGAGCTTGGGGGACAAGTGTACTATACAGCCTAGAATGACATCTTGTCGTTCTAAAGCGACAAGTTTTCAGACTAAAGATATTCTTGAACTGCCAGCTCACAAATAACCTCTAACAGTAGCAGTTTGCAAAAGTGCAGCGTGATAGTACCTAAGTCAATTACGTTGAGGTTGTGTCAACCATGAACACTATAAATAAGTGCACAGAGCAAGTTAAAGGTATGCATAAAATCCTATTACTATTTACTCTGATAGCCGAATACTGACTTGAGCGTCAGAGTGTAATTAGCAGGTACCCCCCATTCAGTTTTGAACGAGGACTTGTTGGAGTGGAACGAAGACTTGAAGAGTGATGAAAAACGAAGACCGAGACAATCCTAGCTAAGTGACCAAGAACTCATTGGGTCATGTAATTTTTGTAAGAACAATTCTCAATTCATAAAATCAATTTTGTTTTAAAATAAACTTCAAAATGTTTATCTTAGATTATTGTGTTTATGTTAGATTATTGTGATGAAGTTTATTAGGTTTAGTAAATGTTTCTTCTAATTTTTGAGTCCATCCAAATTTAAAATTTTCGAGTACTAGTCTAGACATAAAAACTTAAAATAGTTTTATTTGCTTTTCAAAATTAATAATCTTATTGTTTTTTATTAAAAAAAACAATATTATTCCAATTTTGCACCATAGCATTTTTTTTGAAGAAAAGCTACATAGCAAGTCTTTTTTACGCGGATTCGTGTGTAAATTATTTTCGTAGTTAACAAAGAAACACGCCATCATTCATTTCCATGGGAAAAAAACGATAAAGTTATAGCTCTTAGTCTTCAAAATACAAGACAAAGACAAAGAAGAAACGACCAAGGAATGCATTAAAGAACGCTCTAATGGCTTATAAAGTATATGAAAGCAAAGTGAGTTATAGAGAGGGTAAGAAAATTAGAGAGATTGCTTCACCAACTTCTCGTCTAACTAGCTCCACTAAAGGTTATACTCCCTCTTTTTCTTTTCTTATAGCAAAATCATCAAGATTTTCGTACGTGACATCACTCGATTCACTTTGTTAGTGCTACGATTTTGATAATTACTTAAGTTGAAAATGGATCAATGTTTAATATCCCATTTTGAATCTCAAATCCACGTTTTAAATATAATTTCAACTTAAATATAGATCATGAATTCAGGTTTCGCTTCATGCTATCTCAAACTAAACTGTCACTGTAATATCTCTCAACCTTAAATTATCTTTTCAACATTGCCATATTCCTGGCTTTAATAAAGGATAACCAAGCTACAATCTTAACACTCATTACTAGTTGAAGTTGTGAATCCATTTAATTAGGATCTTTAATATTGTAGAAAATATGACGTATAATATGTGACTGACGCTTTAGAATTACGACGATGAAGTCACAGAAACTGCACTTACACAATGGTTGTTTCAAAATTACTGACTAAGAAAAATCTTTAGGGTTTCAAACTTAAGGATTAATTCAAACTAATAACACTACAAGTTGGTTTAAAGAAGTTTACTTCTGCAGTAACCAACCACTGCTGGGTTGACAAGGGTTATATATGTAATTTTACATAAGATAATGTACAGTTGTTTTGGGTAAATGATGAGTTTCAAATTTTATTAATTGAAACCTTGTGGGTCACAACACAACATATATTCGCCCTATAAATAGTAGTTGCCACTTTAGGTTGCAGTATAGGAAGCATCCACCCCCTATCTCACATTGAATTTGAAGGAAGTGTCCAAATTTCCCTTCTTGGAAAGAGAGGACAAAGAAGAAAGACATACCATAAAATAACAGAGATGGGAAGATCTCCATGCTGTGAAGAAAGTGGTTTGAAGAAGGGTCCTTGGACACCTGAGGAAGATCAGAAGCTTGTTAACCACATTCAAAAATATGGTCATGCAAGCTGGAGGGCTCTTCCAAAACTTGCAGGTAATAATACTATATACATATTTAATGCTTTAATCATAGTGTCAAGAAACTCATAATAATTACTTTCTCTTTCTAAGCTCTCTAACTTAATTAATGAGAGGTGATCATTTCTCTCTTGTAACAGGCCTTAACAGGTGTGGCAAAAGTTGCAGGTTAAGGTGGACGAACTACTTGAGGCCTGACATTAAAAGAGGAAAGTTTTCCAAAGAAGAAGAACGAACAATTCTGGATCTCCATGCCATCCTTGGAAACAAGTAGATATTCACACTAGCTGTAGACCTTTTTTAATGGCATTTGTTAATATCAATATCTTCTTAAACACTTCTTCTCTTACGGATAACTTTATGTATTTTCCATTCATTTATATATAGTATATCCTTATTTTATTGACTCCATAAATTCGTCTTAGAAAACCATCTTTTATGCATTATGTACAGGAATTTTGAATTATATGTAATAGTCTAATAGAATGGATGAGAAAATTAATTATATGAATAATATTTGATTATTTTGAAGCATATATATGTGATTAATTTTTTTTTTCTCCATTCAACTAGATGGGCCGCAATAGCAAGCCACATACCTGGTAGGACAGATAATGAAATAAAGAATTTTTGGAACACTCATCTGAAGAAGAAGCTGATTCAAATGGGTTATGATCCAATGACACACCAGCCTCGAAATGATGATATCCTCTCAGGATTGTCTCATCTTATAGCACTGGCTAACCTTTTGGACCATCAGCATCAACCATGGGAACAAAGCCTTGCAAGGCTTCAAGAAGAGGCCATCCAATTGGCCAGGCTCCAAAGCTTACAGCAACACCTCTTGCAGCCACAAGCTTCATTCACTGAGGCAGATCTTAACATTAATAGTATAAGAAACAGTACTTTCATGATGAACAACCACACCGTCAATGTTTCAAATGATACTAGTGCTATGTCATCTAATGGAATTGGCAGTGTCCAATTGGCTAATGATTCCACCCCTTTCTCTCACATGCCGGAGTTGAAAACACCACATTCCTGTTCCATTGAAGCACCATTAAGTAAAAAGAACATGGTTCAATTACATCAAGGAGAAACTTACCCTAAATCTCCATCGCTTTTTTCGTGTTCAAGCACTACCCCATCTTCTCCTTCTTCCCATGTGGTTCCACCACTGAATTTGGAGGTTTCATTGACTAATGTAGAAGATAATTGCATTAATTGGCCAGAGATCCTGCTAGAGGACCCTTTGTTCAAAATGATTCCCTAGTTTGAGATTACTACACAGACAGGAATATAGTGCTATAGTCTTACAATGTTAATTTTCGATGTGTGTTTGTTCGTATACAAAATTCATTATGAGTAAATGCATGGTACTCTTTATTTGTTACTTTTTTTTTCTTATCTTTTTCATGAATGCATAAAATGTCTCTAGTTGCTTTGTCTTTAAAGTATGGTCTCGTTTCAATATAAGTAAGTTTACGAGAGAAGGAACTAAGTGATCTTTCTGTTCAGAAGCAGAAAATAAATGAAAAATAAAAATTAAGTGCAATCTAAACCAATCTATTTCTAGACTAATTTGCATGATTCTTATATTTTTATCACGCTTCAAATCTATCTCACCTGCTAAGTTTTTAAATGTTTCAGTAATTTAAGTTATAATTGAATAAAAATCTAAAAAATTATTATTACGAAATTCATTTCTTTTTTCATCTTTTGGTATCGAACAGATAAATGTTCAAAGGACGCAAGATGATTTCCAATAATGGGGGAGGACCCCAGTAGATAGAATTCTCAACTACAACCTCTTGCTTACATGGTTTAACTACAAGTTGTAAAAAAGTTTTTGAGCTTATCATTTTAACACCCTTTCAATTTAATTTAAAAACACACACACACACATATATATATATATATATATTTCATTTTAAGGTTGTATTCGTGACTAAAACTTCAAGACTATTTGAACCCATAATTTAATTTTTTTTATCTAAAAGGTTGTTTTTTTTATCAGTGCTATATAATTGTCTAGGTAAATAATTTTTAATATCGATAAAGACAACAAAATTAGCAGGTTAAGCTAATTGACTTATTCTCAATGTGGTTAATTAAGAAATACTGAGTGAAAGTAATATGTGCGACAGTAACGTGGCTTCAACCAATAGAAATGAAAGCTATACGGATATGTTTTCTATGAGCAGGTGGATTATAGTATTCCTTTTCTAACAAGCGAGACATAATTTTTCTTACTAGTAAAACCAAATCATACTAATCAAAGTCGTTGCCTCGTGTATTTGTGGTGACTAGATAGTGATCAGGAATGCTTTGGGCATTCTACTCTAACCGTCAAAATTGGACTCCTCCATATATATATATATATATATATATATATATATATATATATATATATATATATATATATATATATATATACTAGTAAAAAAACACTCTTCTACGTTGTCGAATAAGGATGGTTAAAACACAAACCGACGTTGCCAAAAACATGATGACATTTTTGTAAATAATTAAACATATATGACATCGGTTCACCACCAACCGACGTCAATATACATAGATAATGTCAGTTGGCAACTCCAACCGTCTTCAAAAATACAGTAAAAATAAAAATTCAAAATTTTTACATTTTAATTTGGCGCTAAATAGATAACGTTGGTTAGCAGGTTCTAACCGATGTTATACACACTACAATTGACATCGATTTTTGCCCTATACCCGACGTTATATAGGATCAGACAAATTTGGAGAAAATTTTTGGGTGAAATTAGGGTTATATATGACGTCGATTTTTGCTTTAAACCGACGTCATATGCCTTCTTAAGTGACCCCTTGCCATTTTGATTTTCACTTTTTCCTCTCGCTCCTCTACTCGCGCCTTCACCTCTTCCGAGCACCGCTTTGGCGATTTCAAGCGCCATTCTTGCTTCCTTGACCTCCTCTTCTCATTTCCTCCATCACTTTGCCTTGTTACTCATTTTTGGCCGTTCATTTTCCGTTGAACATGATTTACTCTAAGGTTTTACTCCACCTTGCTCCTTATTGCTTTCTTTTCACGTTTTGATGTTTTATTGAATCTTAAGTTTGGTTTTTATGGTTATGCATGTGTTCCTTTTGTTGTATTTGTGATTTTGGAATCATCTTCTCGTTTGGCCGCCGCCGCTGCACCACTGCTCTACAAGCTGTTCATTTTTATTGTCTTCGAAATGTTTATCTCTATTAGAATGGTCATCTGGAATGCTTGTGTGTATTGAAATGCTATTTTGTATTTCATTTAATCATTGTTGAATATTGGAATGATTGTGTGTATTGAAATGCTTTTTGTGTGATATATAATAAACGCGTTTGGGTTGAGTCTGCGGATGTTCGATCCCCGACAATTTTGTATTTTATTTGGTCATTCTTCAATATTAGAATGTTTTTAAGATTGGAATGCTTGTCTGTATTGAAATGGTATTTGTGTATAGTTTGATATATAAGAAACACGTTTGGGTTGAGTCTGGGGATGTTCGATCCCCGACAATTTTGTATTTTATTTGATCATTCTTGAATATTAGAATGTTTGTAAGATTGGAATGCTTGTCTGTATTGAAATGGTATTTGTGTATAGTTTGATATATAAGAAACATTTTTGGGTTGAGTCCAGGGATGTTCGATCCCCGGAAATTTTGTATTTTATTTGGTATTAAAATCTTTCACTAAATGTAGTGATGGATCGAAGTTGGATAAATGCAAGTTGGATCAGTGATGTGTATGAGAAAGATGTTGAAGATTTTATAGAATTTGCTAAACGGAATGGAGCACGAATAAATGAAAGATATTTTTTGTCCCTGTGTGAATTGTGTGAATGGAAAAAGAGTAGATATTGAGTTAATACGAGAGCATGTTCTTTGTGATGGTTTCTTGAAGAACTATACAACGTGGACTTGGCATTGTGAAGTTATATACTTACCATATGTATCTGAGGTAGATCAATGTGAACATTCTAATATGTATTCTGAAGATTGCATGGAAGACATGATTCGTGATATTGGAGAAGAGAGTTTCCACAAGCCCATGTGTATGATTCATTGAAAGATAATTCAAGAACAGAATTGTATCCCGGTTGTTCAAGTTTTTCACGTTTGTCAGCAGTATTACGGTTATTTAATATGAAGGCAAGAAATTGGTGGACTGATCGAAGTTTTACTGAATTGCTTGAATTTTTGCATGAAATACTTCCTGAAGGTAATACATTGCCGACCAGTCACTATGAGACCAAGAAGATATAGTGTCCAATGGGTATGGAATACAAAAAAATACATGCTTGTCCAAATGATTGTATACTGTATAGAAAATAATTTGAAGGATTGCATAAGTGTCCAAGATGCGGGCTATCAAGATATAAAGTAAAGGATGATGACGGGAAGAAGATGACATGAAAAAGGGTCCCCCTACAAAAGTATTATGGTATCTTCCAATCATACCTCAATTAAAACGTTTTTATGCCAATGTTAACGATGCAAAGAGCTTGACATGGCATGCAAATGGAAGAAAATGTGATGGGTTGTTACGACATGTTGTCGATTCACCACAATGGAAGAAAATCGATTCTTTGTATCCTGAATTTAGAAGTGATCCAAGAAATCTCAGACTTGGTCTTGCAACTAATGGAATGAATCCATACGGTAATTTAAGTAGCAAACATAGTTCATAGTCTGTTTTACTATTTATTTACAATTTGCCATATTGGTTGTGCATGAAGAGAAAATACATGATGTTGTCTATGATGATATCAGGACCAAGCCAACCTGGAAATGACATAGATTTTTATCTAATTCCTTTAATAGAAGACTTGAGATTGTTATGGGATGAAGGTGTTGAGGTTTTTGATGCACATGAGAAGGCCAATTTCAATTTGCGAGCAGTGTTATTTTGCAGGATTAATGATTTTCCAGCATATGGAAATCTGAGTGGTTATAGTGTCAAAGGACATCATGCTTGCCCGATATGTGAACAGAACACAAGTTACCATCAGCTAAAATATAGTAGGAAGACATGTTACAGCCATCGAAAGTTTTTGAAACGTAACCACCCTTATCGCAGGTTGAAGAAAGCTTTTAATGGTTGTCAGGAAGACAAAACTGCACCTCCACTCTTAACTGGAGACGAAGTGTATAACCGAGTGAGTAACATCGAAGTCAATTGTGGGAAAACTGTCAAGCATAGTGGTGTGAGAAACATTTGGAAGAAGAAATCAATATTCTTTGAACTTCCATATTAGTCGAAGTTAGATGTTAAACATTGTATAGATGTAATGCATGTGGAAAAGAATATTTGTGATAGTATAATTAAAGGTAAAACAAAGGATGAAATAAATGCTCGTAAGAATTTGGTTGAGATGGGTGTTCGCTTTGAGTTACAGCCCCAACCTCATGGTAAACGAACGTACTTGCCACCAGCATGTCATACTTTGTCAAAATCTGAAAAGATCAGTTTCTGCGGGTGTTTGTGAGGAGTTAAAGTACCACAAGGATACTTTTCAAATATCAAAAGCCTGGTAGTAATGGAAGATTTGAAACTTATTGGCTTAAAATCTCATGATTGTCATGTTCTAATGCAAGACCTTCTCCCAATGGCTATTCATGGAATTCTACCAAAAAATGTTAGACAAGTCATCACTCGTCTTTGCCTATTCTTCAATGCTATTTGTAGGAAAATAACTGATCCTACTAGGTTGGATGACTTAGAAAATGAAGCTATCATTCTCTTGTGTCAACTAGAGATGTATTTTCACCTTCATATTTTGATATAATGGTCCATTTAATTGTCATCTGGTGAGAGAAATTAGAATATGTGGTCCTATGTTTTTACGATGGATGTACCCAATTGAGAGATGCATGAAGATATTCAAAGGGTATGTGAAGAATCTATATCGACCAAAAGCATCTATTGTTGAGAAATATATTGCAGGGAAGCAATTGAGTTTTGTACCACGTATATGTCAGAAGTACATGATATAGGTGTACCGAGGTCTTCGTATGAAGGAAGGCATGAAGGCAAAGGCACACGAGGTGTGAGGATAGTTCGAAAAGATCGACAACAGGTACTCCAAGCACACTTGTATATTTTGAAGAATACTGATGATGTTCTTCCTTACATAGATGAACAGAAAATGTTGTTGTAGACAATGAACCCACGTGCAAATGAGAAGTGGTTATTGAATGAACATAACAAGACATTTTTGAAATGGTTTAAACAAATAGTTCTTGAAAAGGATTGAGATGTTGATGAATTGAAATGGTTAGCACGATGACCTAACTTTGATGTCATAACATGGTCTGGGTATGATATTAATAAGTTCTCTTTTTACACAAACACTGAGGATCAAAAAAGTACAATGCAGAATAGCGGTGTGACACTTGAGGCCGAGTCAATGCACTTTGCTAGTTCAAAAGATAACAATCTTGTGATGGCTACAATAAGTTACTTTGGAGTGATAGAAGAAATATGGGAAGTTGACTACGTCAAATTTAGAGTTTTGGTATTTAAGTGTAAATGGGTTGATTGTAACACAGGAGTGCATGTTGATGACTTAGGTTTTACATTGGTTGATCTCACAAAGATAGGTTCTAAGGAAGATCCTTTCATTATAGCTTACCAAGCAAAATAAGTTTTTTATGTCAAAGATCCTTCTAATGAAACGTGGTCAGTTGTTATACAAGAGAGAACTGAATATGATTTTGATAACCATGACGACTCAATAGTCCAACACGCTGACAACTCATTTTCAAGACACTTACCTCCTATCATTGACGAAAATGATATTGATGAAGTACATGCTACACGGAATTATCACAATGAAGGAATATGGAAAAACATTGTAACACTGCCAGAATAAAGAAATAATCATTAATTATTTGTTGTTTTTATTTTAATTTGAACATTGATAACCTTCATTATACTCATTTTTGTAAGTTTTAATCTTAAGTATGTGTTTTTTTTCTTGTAGGTCATGGCTGATTCATCAAGGAAGAGTAGAGAATCTACATGCTTAAGAGGTATTACTACTACTCGAATTGGTGGTTCCAGGGTCGCAGTTCAAATAGACCCTCAGACTGGTAGGGCTTCTGACCCTAACAGTCCCCAATTTTCCTCCTATTTGGGTGTCTTGGCACGTACCAAGGTCTCTATTTTGCTTCCCACCTGGGATGATGTGATTGAAGCTGAGAAAAATATGATTTATCACCCCCACCAGTTGTCTCGGATGGGGGGAGGGGGGGTGGGGGGTTATGATTTATTAGAAAAGAGGATGATGGATGAGAAATTAAAAAGATTGCAAGAAGCATCATCTTCAGATGATGTCATCTCTCCTCTATCTCCTCCTAGTCGCCATGAAAAATGGAAGATGGCTAGGACTAAACCTGGAGGGTAGATGACATCTCCACAGGCACTTGAGGTTGCCCAACAGATTGCAAGTTAATAATAATTTAATCATCATATATAATGTGTTATTATTGTACAATGTTGACATATTGAATTATTTTTTACAGGATTCTCTGGTAGAGCAGAGCTCCCAGGACAGTTTTGTCATTCAAGGAAGACAAGATATATTGACTACTGCTCTTGGGACTGAGGAACAGCCCGGTTGTGTGTGGACTGCTGGATATGGTCTGGGGGTGAGACAATATTTTGGTTCTACTCCCCGTTCTAGCTCTTCTCAAAATGTAAATATAATGGATCGGATATCTTGACTTAAAGATGACTTGACGTCTCAAATAGAAGAAAAATTGACGTCTCAAATTGAAGAAAGATTACGAGATAAATTAAGAGATGAGTTAAGAAGAAAATTTGATGAGAAGTTGGAATCCATGGGGATCTCACAACAACACACTCCTCTGCAGAAAGGTGTAGTACTACCTACACGTGGCAAAGCTAGCACAAAAGGGAGTTGTGCTACTGAGGATGAGGAGGAAGACACATTTACTGATACCTCATATCAGTGTAAATTATTTGCTGGAGATCCTCCTCGATTGATGACCATTGGGAGAGTGTTTGCCACGTCTTCGACGCTTCATACAGTGCCACTTGGAGATGAATTTTCTAGAGTACTCATCGAAGAGGTTAGACAGGCATATGCCGAGGTGCCTGTGCCCACATCAGAGGTTAGATTTGTGGGAGAGGCACCTGGTACCTTTATTGTGTGGCCTACTCGTCTCTTATAGCCCATTTCAAGAAGGCCTCAGGTATATTGTGATGATTTTTCTTAAACTTATTTAAATTCACACTTATTGCTATTTGAATTGATACATTTTGTTTATGTCAAGACCGTGAGAGGAAACAGAAATCACCATCACCAGCTGGTAGTCCTAAGTCTCCACCACATGAGTCAGAAGTCAATCCACTTCAGGAATTGACTAAGATCTGCCATGAGTACTTTAATAATCCCCTTGAAATTGAATGGGAAGCATCCATCTTTGGGGTGGACAATGCGGGTGTCCCATTGTACATATATATGCAAGACATCTTGGAAATAATTCAGGGGAACCAGATGTTAAACATTGCATGTATTCAATTATGGATGATGTAAGTATGTTACTAATTTCTGCCATGAGTACTTTGCATGTTTCAAGAATTGACTAATATTGATTTTAACAATGTAGGTAAATAAATAATTTAGTTTATAACACAAGGAATCCAGATATTTATGGATTCCTTGAGCCACAACATATACAAAAGGGTGGCAATAAAAGGATTGAAACTCAAAATTATATTCAAAGATGGATTTCTGAATCCAGAAAGAGAATTTACTTTGCTCCTATTATCCATGCGTAAGTTTCAAATCTTTAGATTTTCATCTTAAGTAATGTTGAGAATATGAGATTAATAGATTTCTTTTTTTAGGTCTCATTGGCAACTGATGCTTGTGTGTCCCATGGACAACACAATTGTTTGGTTCTGTTCCCTACATAAAAAGGCAACTACAGATATGAAACAAATAGTACAAAGATATCATTTAATTAACTTTAAATAATATATCACTCTTTTTTGTATAATATGCAATTTATTAAACATATTGGATTTTAGTGCATTTACTATAGGTAATTATCTTGGAGGAAGATCCACATCCTCCTCCCAAAACCTCCATTGGATATATCCTAAGGTATGTAATTCTAAATTTAATTCTAAAGTAAGTTTATTAAAATTAGCATTCAATTATTTGATGATTGAACTTTAATGAAAGTGCAATAAACCACAAGGAGGGTGGGAATGTGGATACTATATCATGCATTGGATGAGAACAATAACACGTACTAGTATCATAGATTCTTGGGAAGAGGTACATGTCTTAAGTTTGTTCATATGTTAATTGATTTCCAAGTCTAACTCAAGTTTCTACATTTATTTCAGGTTTTTCAATATCAAGAGCCATTAGATAGCCAAACAATAGAAGAACTTCAAAGAGAATGGGCGAGATATTTACTCCAAGTTAGAAGCAGTTAGTAGATACCAAAAAAGCTTATTTTGTAGATTAGTTTGTATATATATGTGTAAAATGCACAACTTATATAAGTATACACTAGTAGAAAAAATACATTTCACGATAGGATATCACTGCGTTTAAGAGGAAACCGCATTTAAAAAAAATACGGTGGCATTTTTGAAATTAAGTGCAACGATACCACCGCGGTTGTCTACAACAACCGCAGTCGTATTAACGTTGCAGGAGATACCACCGTGGTTGGTGCGAGAACCGCAGTGGTAAGGCATACAAATCTTAAAAAAAGAAATGTTGCAGAGATACCACCGCGATTGTTTCTAAAACCGCGATGGTAGGCACATAAATAATTTTTAAATTATTCTGCACATAAATTATTCGAAACCCTACTTCACAGTGGCTTCTTCTCGCTCATGGAGAACGCGCTGCTGGAAAGGGTTGGGAAGCTTCAAGTGCTCCATGACAACCACGCCGCACCCTAAGCCCTCTGAGATTCCGTGGCAGAAGGAGCTCTGCAACTCAGTGAACCTCATCGGCATCATCGCCGTACCCGTCGAAATCAAGCACCTCCCCTCCGGCAAGGTCGTCGCCTGGACCTGCCTCTCCGTCAAGAAAAGTGCCACACAAACTTGTTTGATAAACCTCACTTTCTGGGACGATCTCGCTTTTGTTGCTTCTCAGCATCTCCAAAAAGGTCACCAAATTCAAGTTTCCGGTCGCCTCATAACCGACATTATTGAAAGCGAGGAAGGCAGAACCAACACCTACTACAAGGTTTTTCTTAACCCCAATTCATTGGGTCTAGGGTTTAAGTAAAAGTTGGACAAATGCTTATTTAAAATTTATCTCTTTTAATCCGAGATACATAGTATTTTTAATTTGGTTAGTCCCTAGGAGTTTAGACAGTAGGGGATGTGTGTTTTGGTAAGCTAGTTGAAATCATATAAGCTGGTTAAAACTTGTAAGTTTAGAAGTTATATGTTATAAGCTAGAACGTGCTCATGGAATTGAAAATGTTTACTAACATTAATGGAAAGTGATGTAAGGGAACATGTTGAGATATTTGAGGTCAAAAGAGATTTCAAATAAACTAGAGAAGATAAAATTGAAAATAAGTTTATTACGGTCTTTGTGAACTAGTCAAAATAACTTATTAGTAAATGTAAGTTGTGGTGCTTCATAAGAAGAAGCAGTTATGACTTGATTTTGTTCATTTTAGATGTGGCCAGGTTGTTGCTCAACAGCTGAACTTTGTTGAAAGAAATCTCTCAAAGATGTCATCGTTGGATCTAGAGTCTGATGGCAGTGGCAAGTGTTATGTGGAATGTCATGTCATCTTGGCTCGGTTTTGTGATTTTGCTAAATAATTTTGCTGTTGTTTCAGGTAGGAAAGTAAGCAGTGGTTCTGGTTCTGTGGTGAAATTATGGCAGGAATTTTTTGCTAACCCAAGGGAGTGGTGGGACAATAGGATGACAAAGGTGAATTATTGATTCAACTTGTGAATTTAGAAATGTTGCATACTCGATTATGCTATCTTCTTATGTTATGCTTTTTGAAATTTGAGCAGGTTTTGGGCGCTACTGCTATTTTAAAAAAACAAAGACATATCACTGCGGTTGTAATAAAAACCGCAGTGGTATGGGACATACCATCGCGGTTGTTAACAACAACCGCAATGATATCTCTTTTTTTTACTATTTTTTAATCCACTTTGAGCATTTCTTATAACGGTTTTTTTAGAACCGCGGTGGTATGTTATACTTTCCACCGCGGTTATACAATCGCAATGGTAGTTTCAGTACTTTTTATTGCAGTTGCGGAACCGCAGTTGTAAGCCTTGTAGAACCACGGTTAAATGTATTTTTTTCTACTAGTGATATATGTAGATTATGTAAACATAATCTATTGAACTCGAATTCTCATCTATTAATGGAACTATTCTGGCTGGATTTCTTATGCAGGGGTAATGGTTTATAGATAATTCATTTGTTATTTAAAAAAAAACACAAACACAACGTCGGTTAAGGAAAAAACGACGTTGTATAGGGTATACAACGTCGGTTATGGCCATAACCGACGTGGTATAGCAGGCCAAAATTAATTTTCAGGGCCTGTACCACGTTGGTTTTTGGGCCAAAACCGATGTTGTATACCCTATACAACGTCGTTTTTGCCTTAACGGACGTTGTGTTTGTTTCACAACAACTAACTTCCACTTTCCTCAAATTGATCTATGACGTCGGTGCCTCCGCTCAACCGACGTCGTGGGTGAATATTTGATGTCGGTTTTAAAACTGGCGTGGTGTTTGAATACTTTCAACGTCGCCTGATTCATTGTTGGTGGTAGAACTGACCTTTAATAGGCTCTCAGAACCGATTTTAAAGGCCCTTTTTCTACTAGTGATATATATATATATATATATATATATATATATATATATATATATATATAATACGACCTTCTGGTGATTGTTCTCGATTATTTGGTTATGATGTTTGGTAAATTGGAGATCGGCTATGGCGTCTAACTTGGAGATTGACCTTGAGATGTTTAGCTATGGACTTTGGCCATCTGAAACACGGCGTTGGAAGAAAGACAATGAGTCCAAACTCAGAAAATTGGCTAAGGAGTTCAATTTTGGAAAGTCAACTAAAAGTTCGGTCTTAGAAAGTTAGCTATGGAAGTCTTATGGAGATTCGTGTAGTTCGACTATTATTCTTTATTTGGTAGGTTAACTTTCTTTGAATTTTATTTAGGGAATATAGTCTTGTAAGTATTCTTTGCAAGTAGTTTGTATTAATAGAAGATAAAATTAGTTTATAATAGAATTGAAACACGTCTAAAATACTTTTATTAATTTTATTCTTCGTTATTAATATATATATATATTTAAAAATAGAAAGACTAATGTATATCTATTGACTTTAAAAATTTGAAAATCCTCAGTAATTTGAAGTCTTGTTCATAAAGAGAACTGCTTGCGCAAGTGATTATATTCAATGTTCTTTATTGACAAAAAAATAAATTTTAAAGCATGGTATTTTAGATTTGTCCCTATCATGGTAAAGAAAATATTTAGACTGCAGTCTACATACGTGACCAACCAGCCTAAGACAATTGTCTAAAAAGTAAGTCTGGTCTACAAAATAACCCCTTCCCTCCACATTCATGTCCCATACATAACTTCCACCCAGGTTTTTTTCTTTTTTTTTTTTATCAGCAATATCTATCTGACCAGTATATTTCCTAACAGATTTACCCAATTCATTTTATAAGTTATAAAATATATAAAAAAAATTCAAAGAAATGATATTATAGGAGCAATATTAATGGAGATAAGTGTAGGTACGAATGAAGATATATTCAATAGCACGTTAAATACTAAGAAAAAAGTTTATGGTATACATACTTCAGTCTAGTTTGATTGTACAAAAAGAATTGTCGTTGTTGTTACTAATAAAATATTACTAAAATACCACGCAGAAAGTCAAATGGGGTATGCATGTCATTTGTTAAAGGAAACAGGACATATGTTAAACGGCAAATCATTTGAAAGAGATCGATGCCAAAGAACCTAATCCACCAACTTTGGTAATTTATTAGTCTTACAACCAAAATACGTTTTAGCTGCCAAATATTAGCGCAAACACAAATAATCGGTCGGACAGCACACACAAATAAAGTCAGTTAAACCTACTTTATATTGACACAAAAATAATAATTAGAGTCTATCAAAATCTTTTTAAGTTGATATATACTTTAAAAAAACGTCAAAATAGTTGTGAGCAATTAGTATTGGTTAAACGTAAGATATGGTCAAGCTCACTCTAAATAGACTCTAAAAAATATAAAAAAATAAATAAAGTAGGCTAAACAGATTCCAAAGCCGACGTTACTAAAAAAAATATAATCAGTTAAACAGATTCAAAAGTTAATGGTAATAGAAAATTTTTTAGAAAAAAAAAATTGGGTCAGCCTTACCCACGTAAAATTTGGTGTCTTTTAAATTAATTAATTACTGTATGTCCCTCATTGTGTTGGCTAAGAGAAAATTTAATAATAGAAAGTTAATAAACAATGAATGAACAAACTGTACTTCTCGTTTAATAGTTATTCATGTCTTTTGTATTGTTTTCTTATGTTGTTTCAATATTCAATACCTTCTTATCTATAGTAATTGTTAAAATCTCTTAATGTGTAATTGTCGTCTATTTAAAATAGTACATCCAAATTCAACTAACAAACCTACAAAGAAAATCATATAGAAAGTTAATATAAAAGATGGTTAGTTCAGTAAAAAATGTCTCTCTAAATATAGTTATTATTTTAAACATATAAGATTACAAATAAATAGTTTCCAAATACAATACAAATAAATAGTTTCCAAATACAATGAAATCAGCATGAAAAAAGTGTGGTCACTATAGAATATGTATTTTTTGTAGCTCGTTAGACTTCTTCATCCAAATTCTTTGATTAGTAGTATAGAACCCTGCATGATTCGATGCTTCCTATTAATTATTTTAAACATAGTTATTATATATAGTTATTATTTTAAACATATCACTAGTGAATATAAGATCACAAATAAATAGTTTCTAAATACAATGAAATTTGCATGAAAAAAATGTAGTCACTGTACTGTATGCATTTCTCTTAGTTTGTCAGAATTCTTCATCTAAATTCTTTGATTAGAAGTATAGAACTCTGCATAATTGGATTGGATGCTCCCTATTAATTATTTCACTTATGAAGAATGGTGATAATGAGGTTATGGGCCAAAAAAAACTTCAAGAATAAAATGTTAATAAACAATGAATGAACAAATTGCAGCTCCCACTTCATAATTTATTCGTGTCTTTATATCTGTTTTGCCTATCTTGTCTCAATATTCAATATCTCCTTATATATAGTAATTGCCAAATTTCTTAATGTGTAATTGTCAGCTATTTGAAATAGTACATCCAAATTCAACCAACAAAACTACAAAGAAAATAATAGAAAGTTAATATCTTTATATATTGTTATTATTTTAAACATATCACTGGTGAATATAATAAGATCACCAACAAGTAGTTTTCAAATACAATGAAATTTGTATGAAAAAATTGTAGTCACTGTACTGTATGCATTTTTTCAGTTCGTCAGACTTCTTCATCTGAATTATTTGATTAGCAGTCTAGAATCCTGCATAATTGGGTGCTCCCTGTTAATTCTTTCACTAATGCTATGAATAATGGTAATAATGAGGTTATATCTAAGAGAAACTTTAAGGATAGAATGAACAAACTACAGCTCCCGTTCCGTAATTTATTCATGCCTTTTTATCTGCTTTGCTATCTTGTCTCAATATTCAATACCTCCTTATGTATAATAAATTCCAAATTTCTTAATGTGTAATTGTCGGCTATTAGAAATACTACATCCAATTTCAACCAACAAAACTATGAAGAAAACATCATCGAAAGTTAATATAAAAAATTAGTTTAGTAAAAACTGTCTCTCTATATATAGTTATTATTTTAAACATATCACTGACGAATATAAGATCACAAATAAGTAGTTTCCAAATACAATGAAATTTGCATGAAAAAGGTGTAGTACCGGTACTTTTGAATTATGTTTGAAAGCTCCATACATTTTACTTGTTCACAACTGTGATACTTTTTTTAAAGTCTAAGCTTCAAAGTTCCATTGAAAATTCAAGTACATCTGGGGGAAAAACATTTGAGTCACTGTTTGGGAAAGAAAAGTCTGGCTGAGTTCTTTGTTATGAAAAGACTATGACACCCACAACATTGAAGAAAAATCAAGATATTTATTCTCTAAAAAGAGAACATGTCATTGAAAGAAATTATATGATCAAGAAGTTTGAGGGTTTGGAGCCAGTGATAAAATTCGTGCTTAAGCAAAATACTGATTTGGATGAGAATGATATAGGAAAAATGATGGCACGAGCATTAAGCAATGAAAGTAATGTAGTTGCTTCATGTTCCTCTATTGCAAGTCATGCTCCTGATGATGATGATGAGGTATATATTGGAACCATCTAAGATTGTGAAATATTTTATACAAACTTTCATAAATTGGAAGAAGATCATATACAAAGTTTGTTGATATTTTTTGTTTTTATCTTTTTTTCGAGATGAAGTTCAAGTTCATTTGGAGAAGAAAACATAAAATGAAGAATTAAACCTTTTCTTACACAGATTTTTGGGGCACATCAGGTAATATCGAGATCACCGAACAGTCTCCACCTTATCTTCAAGTAGGATGGTTCCGATCTCTGATCGCCTATGTTGCACGAGCTCCTTTCTACACTCTAGCTTCTCTCACTGTCCGTCTACTGTTCGCCTACTGTACGCCTACTGTACGCCTACTGTACGCCTACTCCGCGTGGGGGGAGCACCTGCGATTGCACTCCGACGCTCAAGTAAGTTTACAGTTATCGGAGGTAAATATATTTTAGCGTTCTTTGTTACGTACCTTTGACCTTGCTTGCCTTTGTATTTATAGAGTTCATATTTAACTTAAAACTTACGTTATGTCAGCTTTTTGCAGGCTGACCTGGCAGAGGTTGCGTGTGCTTTATGAATCATTCATAGACCGCCTACTTTTCGGTCTGAGGCTATCTATAGACTATATACTTCTGGGTCTAAGGCTCTTGAGTGTTTTTCCCTTAATCTATAAGCTAGCAACCTTAGGACGGCAAGAGGTCGACCTAGGTCGGATAGTACACTTGTCCCCCAAGCTTGAGTGATAGGGTGAGCGAAAAGGTTCTCAGTTTGTGACTCTTTGGGTGCTCTGAATAGTGAGCACAACTAGTAGCGTGTCCGTTGGCTTTCCCCCTTCTCTTTTCTCTTTTTATATATACATACTTGTTTTTAGGTGGGATACTGTCATGATGTGACGTGTCTCATTGAGGTGTGTGCCTGTTTTTTGATCAAACGGTAAGATGTTGATCGTGCACTGTTCATCTTTTTCTTTGGTACAGGTCATTTTCTGTAAATAGGGGTTGGGGCCACCAGTTGCTTTGCGTGTTATCCTTTTGTTCTCCGATATTCAACAACCCAAAATTATCGTAGTGGCTAGATGCAGCGCGTTCATTCCAAGAGGTAAAGATGTCGTCCTTGTCTGGTATCTCTGAGTCTGCTGGGAGTTCTTCTTCGAGTGTTAGGGCAATGTCGAGGGTGTCCGGATCCGGGAATTTGCCTCTTATATCCGAGGAGGCATCTGGTAATGGTGGTGCAGAGGCCTTCGAGCAACCCACTGCTACTGGCACGCTCCCATTTGAGATTGTCGAAAGCAACTTGCCTCGTCGCCAAGGATATGAGTGGGCGAGTTCTCTGGTTACTAGTCAGTTTTCTAGATATAAATGATCGTCTATGGTTTCTACCTATGTCGTAGTGGTGCCTATGTTTACTTCAGGCAAAACAAGTTTAGATCTGTTTGTCGAACGCTATACTCCTGTAGATAACGTGTGTCATGGCCGAGAAGGTCACGGTCATGACTTCTTTTATATTTATCCTTGTATGTTTACTAATTCCAACATTCGTCTTCCTTTTGAAGATTTTACGATAGGCGTTCTACGAACGTTGAATGTGGCGCCTACGCAGTTACATCCTAACTCTTAGGCGTCACTTTAAGCATTTCGGCTTCTTGCTGAAATGTTCCACCTTCGCCCTTCTCCTCATGTATTTTTTTCATATTATGTCAAGTGGGTCTCTCTGGTTAGCCAGTCTCACAATGTCCTTTTTACTCCTTTTTCTTCATCTTATAAATATTTTAAAGATTCATTTTTCAAAATTGTCATAACGGCCGCCGGTAGGCACCATTTTTTTGATGGGGACACTCCCAAATTTCCTTTGTACTGGACTCGGGATCCTGTCTACTATCTTTCTTGGCCGAAGTCTCCTGCGACCGAGGACGACAAGAGAATGTTTGAAATAATGGACCAGCTCCCCGGAAACTTAATGTTCTCTCCATTCTTAAGCTTTATCTTTCTTCACACCGCTGGGTGGATTTGTATGGTATGCTTCGTTTTTAATAATCTATCATGGTCTCGATTTTTAACGCTGCTGAATTTATATATTTTATGGCAGGTATAATGGCTCAACGAGGATCCGCCTATCTTGACCGCCTAAAGAAAAGAAAAGAAGATCGTGTTGCTACCGAAAAGGTTGTCGGTGGGAGCACAGCTGAGACGCACGCCCCCTTTCCCGATCAAGCTCCTCCTCCTCCGGATTCTGAGAAAAGAAAACGCAAGTCCAAGGACGAGAAGAAGGGCAAAGAAAAGAAAGAGTCTTCGTCCCAGCCTTCTCCGAAGAGGTCTCAGCCAAGTGTGCCTTCATCCAGTAAAGATTTGGCTGAGACTGATAAGGGCTTAGTGGAGTCACTATTCGGCTCAAGACTCAACTTTGCCAAGGGTACCAGTGTCGCCCTTTCTAGTACTGAAAAGAAGGCCCTGACCGGATGCTCGACGGTCGACTTGGTGAATACCTGTCTTGAAATGCATAGCCATTCTTTGGCTATGACCAAGGTCATCAGGGCCCATCTGTTGAAGGGTGGCGTGGCAGAATTGGCAAGGATGAAGGAATAGCTATCGGCTTCTAGTCAGTCTCTCAAGGAGAGCCGTGAGGCAAATAGTGCCTTGGGCAAGGCTTTGCGAACTGCAGAAATGAACTTGAAGAAAGTGGAACAAGAGAGGGATGCTCTGAGAGCCTACTCTAAAGGAGTGAAGAAATCAAATGAAAAGGCTCTCTACTGATGTCCGAGAACTTGAGCAATCCCTGTCTGAAGCCACTTTGGCACATGATGAGACAGTATCCGAGAAAGCACAACTGGAGATAGAGCTCAATGACCTGAAAGATTATGTGCTGGATTTGCATAAGGAAGCTTTTAACCAAGCTGTCCGTCAGGCTGTGTTTCTTTATGGTGTGCTAGAGCAAAACAACATGGACCCTGATAAGGATGTTTTCAATGGTTGCCTGGTACCCATAAAGGACATACCTACTACTGCCGAGGATCCTACGCCCAAAGAGACTGACCGCCAAGATGATGGAGGGGAGGAAGAAGAAGAGGATGGTGCTGCTAGGGAGGAATGATTACAGATTAGAAAATTTTTCTTTTACTTTGTATATTATTTTTTGCATAATTGCTATAGGCAACTTTTTGAATGTAAGGCTTCGGTCGTTAACACCTGTGTACCTTTTGATTAACCATGGCAATGAAGTACTTTGACTGTTATTGTAATTTATCGAATTCGTCATTAATCGTTTTGCTCATATGCGATCTTCAAAATATTCTATGAATAATAGTATTATGAGTAACCTGGTCGGTTTTAGGACTTTCACATTGGAGTGAAATGGCTTCCAGTGTCTCAGTTACTTGGCAATGTTTGCCATGGAGTAACTCGTTTGGTTTTTAGGAGTAACCTGTTCGGTTTTTAGGAGTAACCTGTTCGGTTTTTAGGAGTAACCTGTTCTGTTTTAGGAGTTTCACGTTGGAGTGAAATGGCTCCGAATATATCAGTTACTTGGCAATGTTGGCCATGGAGTAACTTGTTCGATTTTTGTTGTAGTAAGTAACACTATGTAAGGTTCAAAATACTTCATCGACTCGGGCCTCGTTAAAACCTTACCAGCGAAAACCCTCCTTAGGAAAAAAAACACTATGAAGGAAAGAGTACCCTTTTTACATTAGGTTAACTAAAGTAAAATTTCAAATGTGCTGCATTCCAAGTTCTTGGTACAGCTTGTCCTGATAAGCGTTCTAATCGGTATGTGCCTTTTCCTGCCACCTAGGTTATCCAAACAGGTCCCTCCCAATTGGCCGAGAACTTACCGTCATTTTTTCTTGCTTCACTACGCATTCTCCATACTAGGTCCCCTGGGTAGAAATTTCTCGGTTTTACTTTGGTGTTGTATCTCTTTGCTGCTCGAGTTTTGCTGGCTTGCTCTCTGATTTGAGCTTTATCTTGTAACTCACTGATCATGTCTAAGTTGGTTGCGAGGCTTTCATTGTTAAGATTCATACGCTCTAATTGCCGACGTATAGTCGGTTCTCCCACTTCGACAGGTATCATAACATCTATCCCATATACCGTACTGTATGGTGTTTCCCTAGTAGTAGATTGGGGAGTACATCGGTATGCCCATAGTGCCTCTAACAGTTCCTCCGGCCAGTTACCTTTAGCCATTCCACTCCTTTTCTTTAGTTCATTCAAAATGATTTTGTTTGCAGCTTCGGCTTGACCGTTGGTCTGGGGGTGTTCAACCGAACTGGTTACGTGATGGATGCCTAGTTCTTCATAGTAAGCTATCAGAGTATGGTCCGTAAACTGCCTCCCATTGTCGAATACTATGGTATGTGGAATGTCAAACCTGCAGATGATGTTTTTCCATACAAACCCCTTGACTTTAGCTGCAGATATCGTCGCCAAGGGTTCGGCCTCAATCCATTTTGTGAAGTAATCGACTCCAACTAAAAGGAATTTGCATTGTCCCTTTCCTGGGGGAAATGGTTCGACAATATCCATTCCCCACATCGCGAACGGCCATGGTGGCATAATACTGTGCAATGTTTCAGGCTTTGTATGGATGAGGTTTCCAAACTCTTGACATCTTTTGCACTTTGTTGAGTATTCTATACAGTCCGCCCGTATAGTCGGCCAATAGTATCCGGCCCTCAGAACTCTGGAGTGGGTGCTTCTTGATCCTGTGTGGAGACCACACATTCCTTGATGTAACTCCTCCAGCACATATTGAGCTTGTTCATGGGTGACACTTCAGTAATGGGCGAGCGTATCCTCTCCTATATAACTCAGATCCCACCATTGTGAACCGACTACTCTTCATCCGCATTAGTCATTCATCTTCTTCTCCACACTGTCCAGTGGTAATGTATCGTCTTATAGGTTCAAACCATGCTTCTGTGCTCTGTGTTATGCAACAAACAGATTCCTCTCTGCTTACACTAGGTGATTCCAAAAACTGTTGATCTGTGATGACTTCTCTTCTTGGTGCTTGCCAACTTGGATAGCAGGTGTGCCCGAGCATTTTGCTCTCTTTTGACATGTTCTACTTTTACTGTGGAGAAGGCTTTCATTAGTGACTTTACCTTATGGTAATACTTCATCATCAATGGATCTTTGACTTGAAATTCCCCTGTAATGTGTCCTACTGTCAATTGTGAATCGGTTTTACAAATGACAGCTTTCGGCCCCATATCCTGGGCCAATTCTAGTCCGGCTATCAAAGCCTCGTACTCAGCTTGGTTATGGGATGTTTTGAATCCAAACTGCAGAGATTGTTCCACCAACAGCTCTCCCGGTCCCTCTAGTACAATACCTGCTCCTGTGCCTTTGTTATTTGATGACCCATCCACGTAAACAGTCCACACCGGATGCTTATCATGAACCTCTGAAGATTTCTGTCCCATTTCGGCTATGAAATCTGTTAAAACATGCACCTTGATTGCACCCCTCGGTTGATATCTAATAGCATATTCCGAAAACTCCACGGACCATGTGATCATTCGATTGGGCAAGTCAGGTTTTGACAATATACGTGCTATCGGGTAATCGGTTTTAACAATGTTCTCATGATTTTAGAAATAGGCGTGCATTCTTTGAGTTGTAACCACTAAAGCAAGAGCCACCTTCTCAATCATCTGGTATCGCATCTCTGCCTCCTATAGTGTTCTATAAACAAAATATATTGGTCGTTGTTCCCCGCTTACCTCCTGCACTAACACCGCACTGATTGTTTCGGTTGAAACCGACAGATAGACTAAGATAGGCTTATCTTGGTAGGGCTTCTGTATTACGGGTGGGGAGGCTAAAAATGTTTTCAGTTGCACAAAGGCTTCCTCACAAGGCTCATCCCACTTGAAACGGGATGCTTTTCTTAGTAAATTCAGAATGGGCTTGATCTTTTCTGCCATTTTTTACATGAACTGAGATAGGGCTACCACCCTTCCCACCAACCTTTGCACATCTTTGACACTTCTAGGACTTAGCATTTCCACAATGGCCCGGTACTTGTCAGGATTAGCTTCAATTCCTCTATTTGTCAACATGAATCCTAAAAACTTTCCTCCTTCAACCCCGAATACACACTTTTCAGGGTTTAACCTCATAGCAACCGGCCTTAACGCCTTGAACACTTGGTTTAAGTCTTGAATGTGTTGTGCACATGACACTGATTTGACAATCATATCATCTACGTATATTTCCACACTTCGGCCAATTAATTCCTTGAACACCTTATCCATTAGTCTTTAATATGTAGCACCTGCATTTTTTAGCCCGAAAGGCATAGCCTTATATACATAATTGGCATCATCAGTCATGAAAGTAGTTTTAACCACATCTGTCCGGTGCATACTGATCTGGTTGTACCCTGAGAAAGCATCCAGGAAACTCATGTATTTGTGTCCTGCGGCTCCGTCAACTAAACGATCAATGCTAGGCAAAAGGTACGAGTCTTTTGGGCACACTTTGTTAAGATCAGTGTAGTCAGTACACATTCTCCATTTACCATTAGGCTTTTTGACTAACACCACGTTTGCCAACCATGTGGTGTAATGAGCCTCTTCGATGAATCCGGCTTGTAACAGCTTGTCAGCTTCCATTCTAGCTGCTATTCTCTTCTCTTCTCCCAACTTTCTTTTCTTTTGCGCGACTGGTCTAGCATCTTTGAATGTGGATAGCTTATGTGTGATAATGGCCGGGTTTACGCCTGGTATGTCTGCGGCAGTCCACGCAAAAACATATGCGTTCTCCTGTAGAGTGTTACTGAGTTGAGCAGCATCCTCCTTTGATAGGGACGTGCCAATTTGGGTGACCTTGTCATTTCCTATCAGGGGAACACACTGAACATCCTCCTTGGGCTCTACTCTGATCTCCTCTACCCTTGGATCTAACTCAGTAACTGCCACCACCTGACTTCTTTTCTAGATCCTTTCTTCTACGCCACTAACTTCTTAACTTCGGGATTCAACCCGCAAACTTGCAACATAGCATTCCCGAGCAGTCTTCTGATCCACATGAACTGTAATATTATCGCCCATTGATGAGAGGAATTTCATAGCTAGATGGGGAGTTGGCACTATCGCCCCCAGCAAATTTAATGATGGTCTTCCAAGTAGCACGTTATACGAAGTGTTTGCGTCGATGAGGAGGTATCGTATCTTTATGGTCTTTGAACCTGATTTTCCCTCCTTTCCTCTAAACTTAGTGTACAGATCTATATACCCCTTGGTGTCTACCCGTTCTCCCGAAAACCCGACTACCTGGTCATCATACGGCTGTATCTCGTTCTCCGGGATGCATAACTTTTTGAATGTGCTCCAATATAGTATATCAACTGAACTCCCTTGATCAATCAAAGTCTTCATTACTGAGAGGTTCTCGATCTGTACAGTTATCACCATTGGATCATCCTGACATGGGTCAATTCCTTTGAAATTTGCATTAGTGAATGTAATCAGTGGCATTCTTCGGCGAATGGGCATTAACACTGCATTTACAACTTGAACAACTCTTAAGTGTTTTTTCCCAGCTGATGCCGAAGACCCTCAGCCGGCGAATCCCCCGGCTATGGTGTTGATTACTCCCCTGATGCTTGTGTTGTGGCTTACAGGTTGAGGGGGTATACGTTGAGGAGTTCTGGCTCTTTCACCTGTCCTTGGCCTAGGTTCGCCTCGTGGCTCCCTCCTCCGTTCTGGAGTTCGTTGCCTTTTTAATATCCCAAATTGTCCCGTACAAACTGTCTTAAGTGTCCTGCCTGTATTAGCTCCTCAATATTGTCTTTTAGCGCCACACACTCTTCGATGGTGTGACCGTAGCTCTGATGGAAACAGTAGTGTTTAGTAGTGTCAGCATTATTAGGAGTTGCTGCTCGTCTTGGAATGGGTAGGATGTCTGTACTAAGAGCTTCTTCCAGTATTCACCTCCGATTTGTATTGAGGGGTGTATAAGTTGTGAATTTGGGCGACCTGATTTCTCTTGGTCGTGGTGGTGGCTGGACGAAAGATGGCCTTTCTCTTATCTTGGCCTTATCTTGTTGGTGAGGGAGGATCTGGTGTTCTGCTTTTATCGATCCCCCAAAGTCCCTTAATTCTTCTAAATGCATAAATTTGGTCGCCTGTACTCTCATTTCATTCATATCAAGAGCTGGCTTCTTGCACAAGCTATCAGCAAAAGGTCCCGGACGTAGGGCCGTGACCATGTGGTGGAGAGCAGCCTCTGAGTTAAGGTTTCGTATTTGCAAGGCGACTTGGTTGAATCGATCCATGAATGTCCGAAGAGATTCGTTCCTCCCTTGTCGGATATTGACAAGGGCTATGGAGGTCAAATGATGTGGTTTGCTGGTGGCAAACTGTGTGGTAAACAAATTGACTAAGGTCTTGAAGGAGTCAATAGAATAGGGAGGGAGCTTGGTGAACCAACTCAACGTCATTCCCTTCAGGCTGTTGGAAAAAACTCTACACATGATGGCTTCACTGGTGGTGAACAATCCGATATCAGTAGTGTATACATCAATATGTTCGTCAGGGTCAGTTGAACCGTCATATCAATCAATGGACAACCCTCTCCATTTGGGCAGCAACTCGACATTTACAATCCCATCCACGAAAGGGTGGCGCCTCTCGTGTAAACTAGAGGTCTCGCCTGTTTGAAATGACACTTCACCCTCTCTCTCAGGATTCAAGGTGTTTGCCTTTGATCGTCCTGAGATGGTAATTACTTTGGTTCTTTCCGCCTTGTCGCCCAGTAATCTCCTCTTCATCTCCTCATTTTCCAGCTTCAAAGCACGCAAGTCCTGTTCATTCTGCTGCTTCAGGGCACGAAGATCCTCGTCGTTCTTCTGTCTTATTGCTCGCATTTCCTCTTTGTCCCGCTGTTTGATGTCTGCCATTTCTCGCTGTAAGGAAAGTAGTAATGCCATCGGGTCTGCTCCTGCCATAGCTCGCTCCTTTCTGTTCTCGCCTACTTGACTTCGGGTGGATACCATGCAGATCCCTCGTACTCTCTCTCGGCCCCACGGCGGGCGCCAAATGTTTTTACACAGATTTTTGGGGCACTTCAGGTAATATCGAGATCACCGAACAGTCTCCGCCTTATCTTCAAGTAGGATGGTTCCGGTCTCTGATCGCCTATGTTGCACGACCTCCTTTCTACACTTTAGCTTCTCTCACTGTCCGTCTATTGTCCTCCTACTGTCCGCCTACTATCCGCCTACTGTCTGCCTATTGTACGCCTACTGTACGCCTACATCGCGTGGGGGGAACACCTGCGATTGCACTCCGACGCTCAAGTAAGTTTACGGTTATCAGAGGTAAATATATTTTAGCGTTCTTTGTTACGTACCGTTGACCTTGCTTGCCTTTGTATTTATAGAGTTCATATTTAACTTAAAACTTATGTTATGTCAGCTTTTTGCAGGCTGAACTGGCAGAGGTTGCGTGTGCTCTATGAATCGTTCATAAACCACCTACTTTCCGGTCTGAGGCTATCTATAGACCGTATACTTCTCGGTCTGAGGCTCTTGAGTGTTTTTCCCTTAATCTATAAGCTAGCAACCTTAGGACGGCAAGAGGTCGGCCTAGGCCGGATAGTACAAAACCAAATACTTTTGTTATATATGTTATATTTTTTATAATTTTCAAAGTGTGTTAAGAGACATTGGAGTATAGTTTTTAATATTTTTAGTTGTACAATTATATTTTGAAATACATTACACACATTTAATTGCATTTCTAAATGTTATGAGTTTTATTAATGTTATTTTCAATTACAATTTACTAAAAATAATATAATTGTCTTCTATAGTTTTATTTAAATATTTTTATATCATAATAATAATGTTCAACACGAATTAGTGACTTAATGTATTGATAATCTGTTTAGAAATATTATAAATGTGGTATAAAGGATTAATCCACATTTGTAAAAGTGTTGCTTAAGATTATCTAAATTCTATTGCAACAGTTACATGATTGTGGCCTAAATGTAAACACAACACTTAAATAATCGTGGCTTAAACAAAACGGCAACAGTTAAAAAAGTGTGGCCTAAATAGTGATAGAAAAGACCACAATATGAAAAAAAAAGTGGCCTAAACATTGACCAAAAAAGGCAACAGGTGAAAAAAATGTGGCCGGAACATTAACGAAAAAGAAGGCAACTGGTGAAAAAAAAATATGACCCAAACATTGACAAAAAGCAATGCCTACTGTATTAGACTAAGGCCACACTTTTTTAAAAAAAAAAACTTTGGGGTTTTGAGCTACACCCACAACAAAATACACCATATTTCAAAATTGTGGCCAAGCTGTGGCCTAAAGTTAAGTACCACGTTTTTAACTTTAAGCCACATTTTTCACTTGTTGCCTAAAGCGAAAAATGTTGTAGGTTTGATGTAATCAATTTAATTCTCATGTAATATACATGTTTTTCCTTTCAATGTTAGTATTTTGTTTCTGGACTCATTACCTGTCATGTTGATTCACGGTTTGATCATTGATTTTTACGGTACTAGGAAATATCATTTGTAATATGGAAGTGAATCAAAATACCAAACGAAAGTTTGGGTCTAGGAATAGAGTAAGCCTCATGTTTTTGTCTTAAGACCCTTGTAATGCTTGCAGGTCTTTTCTATATAATTGATGAATGAATCGACGGTTAATAGGGAAGCTTAGGCTCATTCCTCTACGGAATTAGGGTTTGGGTATTATTTTTGGTTGAAGATGATTGTTTCATGCATGAGAGTGAGGTTGATGAAGTTTAATCTTAACAATTGCATTTCATATTCTCTCCATTCCTTTTCCACATTCCAAGTGCTTACAAAAATACAAAAATGTATTTTAATTATTTTTTCATAAATTTATTTTCTTGCTTATCAATTCCAATATTGGGAATAATTTTTAGTCAAAATTTGTAATCAATTGTATTTTGATCCCAAATTTCCAAGATGTTACATTTAGCACCTTTTAATCCCTTGAAATTAGGGAGTGCATAGGGTAGTTCATAAAAATTAGGAAAATGTATGATTATGTGTGAAAAGAAATAATGACAATAAAGTTAGGCACATGTAGCATCAACTTAAGAGCTCCAAGGGTCATAAATGTATCTTGAAATCTTGAAGAGCCAAATGAAAGATTCCAACTAAACCATGTGCTCATGTGAGTGTCATATGCTAGTTTAGAAGCTTTAAAAGTCACTTCTAACTCTCTACATTTTAGATTATGTCTCTCAAGTTGTAACCATCAAGTACTTACTTATCTCAAGTTCCACCAAAATCTAAGAACTACTCATAAACAATCCTCTAATCTCATCTTCTTTTATATATCTCTTTTATTTCTTCTTCTACATCTTTATTTGTAATGTTTCTTTTATTTATTCTTCTTGTCCTTTCTTCTTTTTCTTCAACAAGTTCTTCTTCATTTTTATTTATAACAAAGAAGGTTGTTCGTGACCAATAGATTGTTGCTAGCAAATGGATTGATTTCTACTGTCAGCTTCTGAAGAACTTGGGCTCTTTAGAGGTTATAATTTCATAAAAAATGAGTGATAAAGATTTTCACAAATGACTTTGTGTTTAGAGAAGTTTTCTAAAAGGAAAATATATTACAAAGTTTGGCAAAGGAGATGGGATTTCACCAAAGGCATTTTCCCAAGACACAAAAGCAAAGAAAATACAAGACAAATTACAAAATAATTATATCATAATTCCATGAGAAAACAAAATTTACAACAAATATTGTCTTGATAGCAACGAATTTTAGCTACGAAAATTTGGATTTGTTATGAAAAATTCCATTGCTAACTTGATGTCTTTTATTCGGTTTTACTTCTTTCAAATGAAATGGTTTCAATCCAACTCTTCCTCTTTTGGCACTATAATTGTGCTTCTTTTCCTTCAAAGTCATCTTTCAATGCAAGTATTCTTTTTGTTTAACCTTCAACACCTAATATGCAAGTCTTCTTTTTGTTTAACCTTCAACACCTAATATGCTATTTTAGGAAGTTATGAGTTTCAAGCAAGATGTTCTACCCAAAAGTTTAGTCAATCTTCAAACAAATTAAGAATAAGATGTTGAATCATTAAACAATCTAAGTGATGTGGTACATAGTCTAAAAAAATTTTTAGTTTTAATGATAACATTAACTTTAAGTGCATATTTGTATTTTGATGATCTCCCTTCTTATTATCCTAATATTTATATGTCATTAAGCATTTCTAAGATGTGCAAATAGAATATAGACCTAGATTCACTGTTATTTTATTAAATTAATTTTTATTAAAATTAAAAAAATTTAAAAATATGTTAATACAGTGAAAATTTTAAAACTATTTTTTTTAAATTTGTTTTAAAGATCAACGTAATTTTTATTTTCTTCTTAAAATAGTTAAATCATTGTTTGTGCAATCAAAGTTTTTCATAGAAAATTGTTTCGAAATAAATAAAATTTTGATAAAATCAATTTGGATTATCCTAACTTTGTGCAATTTCTTTTTATCTGCTGACAAATGTTTTCCTATTCGAAGAAGCTGCTTTCAAATTTCTGCTGCAGCTGAATTTGTTTTCATTTACGTCATAAATCATTCAATTAATTCCATAAATATAAAAATACAAGTAAAATTACAGCTGATTTTTATTTACTATTGAGAGCATTTCACGATGCTATTTTAAGTTTATCCATGATTTCTCTTTTTAATAAAATAAATTTTATTTTAAATCAAATTACTTACAGCTGAGTTATTTTCAGAAACATAAGATTAGAAACAAATTAAAATATCTTCAAATTAAAGTCTTGTTAAAATTCATTTGCTATTTGTATTGGATTTTAAATTTAGACGGAGACCTTTTTAATACGCAGTTGACCATATGCAAGTTTTTATTTTTTTAATCAAATATTTCTCCTGTATAAAATAATTGTTTCTAAAAATTGAAAAAGCTACAGGTGTTTTGGTAATTGATTTATGCTGCATAATTTAATATTTAATCGGAAACATTTCTGTCAAGTATTATTTAATTGCTTCAATTCTTATAGAATTGTATAAGGAAACAGTTTAATCACCCTAAACTGCTTGAAATCAAATTGAGCTAAATTTTTCATATTGTGCATTGTTTACGGAAATAATTCTTTTCTACCTCTCAGTTTAATTACTGTTTGATATCAAAATGCACTATTCACACTTATGCCTCAATCATTCACTGCAGCAGATTTATTGGTCACTTGTGCCAAAATCTTTACTGTATTAATTTTGTTTTACTCACTTGATTACTTTGATTTGTGACGGGACCGATCCAACAATTTACTGCACTTAGGCTGAACAAAATTTAGGCCATGCTTCAATTCACATATTTCTCGTCAATGTATATTCCGCAATGTTTTTTTATTTTGATTGCTGTTATATTTCAAATTCAAATTATTCGGATATGTAATTAATTATGGATTAGAATAAGAGATTTAAAATTCAAAGAGCATAGCATTCAATGTTAAATATTTTACATATAAGAAAAAACTAGATTTACTCACAAATTATTATTTATCTATAGATTTGTATCTGTAGATAAATTCAGTATCACTTATGAATTATTACTTACATATATATATATTCGTAGATAAGTTCAACATTACATATGAATTATTATCTACTAAGCTATATCGGTAGGTAAATTCAATATAATATATAAAATTATTACACGGAAAGTATATTTTTATTAATATTATTTATATTTTAACTAATAATATTAATATTATTATTAATTTTATTATTAATATTATAACAATATTATTTATATTTATGTTGTTAAAATTATTATTCACATTATTATTTTTATTACTATTATTATTATTACTTTCAAATATTATTATTTTTAAGATTTTTTTTGTTAGTATAATTATTAAAAAATTAATATTGTGTTTACTTTTATTATTGTCATTAATATTAACATTGTTATTATATATTATTATTAATATGATAATAATGATAATAAATATTAATAATATTGTTAATATTAATATTTTTATTAATATTATGATTAATATTTTTATTATTATATGATAAATATTATTAATGTTAAGATTAATAATACTATTAATATTTATCATAATAGTATTATTATGATTAATATTTTTATTATTAACTACAAACATAGATATGTAAGTATTATTTACAGATATAGGTCCGTAGATATTATATATGAATATAGGTTCGTAAAAATTACTCAGATATAGATCCATAAATATTACATACGAATATGGATCCGTAAGTATTATCCACAATATATGTCCGTGGATAATACTTATGAACCTATATCGGTATGTAATAACTACAAACTTATATTCATAGATAAAACTATTATGCTTATTAATGATATTCTTGTTAATTTATTAATAATAACATTATTAAAGGTTAATATTATTACCAATATTAATATTTTGTTGGTATTATTAAAATTATAATTAATATTAATAGTATCTTTAATATTTTTATAATTACTGTTATTAATATTATTATTATAATTGGTATTACTAATATTATTATCATTAAAATTATATTTTTTATTTATTAGTGTTAATGTTATTAATATTATTTTTAATATTTTTATTTTTAATACTGTTAATTGTAGTATTATTATTAATATTATTATTATATTTTTTCAAATTAATAATGTCGTTTTAATATTTTTAATTTTTTTAATATTACTAATATTTATATTACAAAATATTATTAGTGATATAGTGTTATTATTAATTCTTTTATTATTATTATTATTATTACTATTTACAATAATATTATTATTATAATATTTTTTAATATTTTCAATATTATTAATATTTCTATTAATATCATGTGTATTTATATATTTTTAATATTACCGATATTTTATTAATATTATTTATATTTATGTGAAAA
>Ga0209700_101592_pt1 | contig 47278 bp, 21 predicted proteins | sample SiratroredBW_FD_187528 | JGI IMG/M metagenome (GOLD analysis project Ga0209700, IMG submission 187528) | Root nodule microbial communities of legume samples collected from California, USA - Siratro red BW (SPAdes) (version 2) | ecosystem: Host-associated > Plants > Roots > Nodule | place: USA...
TTTTATATATATATATATATATATATATATATATATATATATATATATATATATATATATTTTTATAGTATGTATAAATATTTTTTTTCGCAACTTAGTGTGGTCAAATTGTATTATATAATATAGTTGTAGTTATGTGGATTTATAATGTATTATTAACTAGGACATCAATAATAATAAATCATGGATATTACATCTCTCCAAACCAAATTAATTAAAAGAAAAAATATAAAAAATAAATGTAAATAAATTTTTAAAATTTTATGGATACTTTTATTTAAACTCATCTTAATACGTTTTTTTTTTAAGACTTGACGAAAATTTCTTTAAAAGACACTCGTATTTTATTTAACGTTAATTAGAGTTACTGTTAATTTATATAGTATGATATGATTACATGAATTTTATGTATAAATATTTTTTTCGCAACTTAATGTCATCAAATTATATTATATACAATATAATTGTAGCTATCTGGATTTATAATGGATTTATAATGTATTATTAACTAGGACATTAATAATAATAAATCATGGATATTACATCTCTTCATAACAATTTAATTAAAAAAATAAATGTAATTTTTTTATATAATTTTTAAAACTGTATCCATAATTTTATATTTAAACTCATACTAATAAGTTTTTTTTTTTTATGTGAAGACTTGACGGAAATTTCTTTAAAACATACTCATCTTTTATTTTGTTTGAAGTTAATTAGAAATACTGTTAATTTATAATATATATGAGAATGAGTTAAAATTAAACATAACATGTGTCCTGGTAAGATTTGTTGAAATTATTACTATTAGACTATTATCAAATCACCTAGAATATCCATACATAAAATATTCATATTTTAGTGTGATAATTGTCTTTTAAGTTCTTACATTTATTAAAAATAAAAATCTGAGTTATATTGATATATTTTTGTTCTCTACCACCCATCTCTTCATTCTCATCTCTCTCATCAGCATCTCCTTTCTCTCTACTCACTCTCCGCGTGCTTCATCCTCTATCTTTCCGCCCTAGTCTTTCTTTCATCTGTACTATTTCCTTCAATTGTAAAACAAGTCAATATTTCAAATTATTAAGTTATTTCATATTATTCTTTCCTCAAATACTTTAGTTTCGGTAATATGTAATATATAATTAGTCTTATCTAAACTAAAATGTAAAATTTAAGAAATATAAATTAATTTATTCAAACCAAATATTTTAAAAAAGTATAAAATATAAAATTTTATATATTGTCAAGATAAAAACTAAATCAGAACTCGAGCTTCTAAGCGACTTTTGAATATACACTCACATAATATATAATCACATAATTAAACTGTATAATCTACATAAAAACAAATCTGCTTAAAATTGGTTCATTCCTGCATTTGTTTGTAAATTAATAGACGACCTCTCTCTTATTTAAATTGTTTTTCGTTTTTATTACAACTTTTACTTGTAAAATTTTGCTATTGCTGCATACTTTGTGGGTTTTACTTCGACCTAGAATTTATTCTGTGCAATTATGGCAGCTTTGCCATGGTGCAAATTTATTTTTTTGATCAACTCCTTTGAAGTGCTTATATATATACCAATTTTTTTTGCTTTATTCTATACCCATCATCGTCACTCTGAGAGAGTACTGCTCTTGCATCAGATCGCAGAGAAGTGGCAAAAAAAGGTGGTAAAGGGTGAACTTTCACTCTTTCAGTGTAAAGATGTCCACGATGCAAGAACAAGGCCTAGAAATAGTGGTAAAGGGATCAAAGTGTCAAGAGTGTGGGAACCAAGCCAAAAAGGACTGTGCCTACTCAAGGTGCAGAACCTGCTGCAAGAACAAAGGCTTCAAGTGCCAAACCCATATCAGAAGCACTTGGATTCCTGTCGATAGAAGACGCCAGAAAGTGGAGCACCAACCTCTCACCACTAATCTTCTGCAGGCAGATATTCCCAAAAGGCACAAGCACAACCCATATTCAAGTACTGTATATGCATTTCTCCACTGTATATAACTTTATAACCCAAATTAAAATCCATACATAACATACTTAATCCAGCCCTAACACCCTCCTTTTCCTTAATTCTGCTGTTATTATTTTATGTCTCAAAAACATTATCATATATACATACTCATAAAATCAACCACATAACCTATTTTCATATATCATTTAGATGAAACATATAGCCAATTGGGTATCAGAATTACTGCTCCTTTTTTGTTTTCATTTTATAGTTTCCCCCTCCTCATTTTTGGTGATATATAGATATATATGTATATCAGTGATTTGTCTAATTCAGGCTTGGAGTTCAAATTTCCAGCTGTTACCAGTTCCATGGCGTCATTCAGCTGTGTTCAGGTGCGATCTATGGATGACACGGTCAATGAAATCGCGTATCAAACTTCTGTGAACATTGGAGGACATGTGTTTAGTGGTTTTCTTTATGATCAAGGTCCTGAACAAAGCTTCAACGCTAAGGGTGACAACAGCTCCATAGACCCTTTTGAGCAGCAACACAATCTCAATCTTAGGAGTGTTTCTTTCCACACTCGTGATGGTGCAAGTGCAACTATGCCTTCTCTCTCAGCCACTGCTGCTTCTCAAGAACCGTTTTTTATTCCACACCATCCCTTTCCCCTAGCCTCCTTCAGACCTGATCTGACATACTTGTCACACCCAAAATCTTAATTTTTCAGGATACAAAAAATGAGATCAGAGGGTATATTTAGATTCTGGAAAAGAAGACAATGGAACAGAATACTTACTATTTTAATTCAGCTAGAGCCCTCTTGGAGGACTTTAGATAGAGGCTCATCAACATAAGCAAGGGGAACATTAATCAACGTAGACTAAGAGAGCTTCTTGTTGTTGTTGTTTTGGTTGAAATACTTATATTATATTCATATTATTATACATTTGTTAAGTTTGGTATTTGATTTAATTAGCGTGCAGCACATGCCCCTAGTTATATAGGTTTGGCAGTTTTGTCTTCTTGTTTTGATGTAATTCACTTTTTACATCTTTGTTAATCATAATGTTCCTACTTCTAGTCCCTTTTGTCGCCATTATGCTGCAAGCAAAGTTGGGACGAATTGCCGAGTTTTCATTATCATCCATATTTAATTCTACATAAATAGTGACACTTCACATCAATTTGTTTAGTGTGTCTTGTCAATAAGCTGCATCAAACCCAATGTTTCTAGATGGGAACAAACAACAGATAACATAACTTACGATCTATATTAATCTGCGGTTTGGCAAGCCAAGGATTTTTCAAAGGGGTAGGTGCTTTTGTTTGTTTCGATGGCATTGCATTGAACACAATTCCAAAAGCTCGTTCTTTTTCTTTTGCCTCCACAAAACGAGAATGCGTACTTCACCTAGTTAACTTGCAATATTAATACGAATCTGCATTTATTTTGTGTCCTGTCCTTGCTTGAAACGCGGTTCAATTCAAGATAAAGGACTTGTGTATTCGACTTCCAATGCTATTTTTTATCAGTTCCAATGGTATACATACACATGTGAAACCTAGCTTTCATATTCTGCAGAAAATATGCATATACATGCACCTCATAAACACAGACATACACATGTATTATAAAGGAATAAATATAGACGTACAAAGATAAGGGAAGCTTAAGAAGAAGGGAAGAATCATCCGTAACCCTAATAATAATAATTTAAAAGAATGCATTTTGCACAAAAGAGGCTATGAAATGGGAAGCATCTTGTGGAACTTAGTTTGAAGTTAGCTTTTACAGTAAAGTACTAGATAAACCAAGTGCGCTCAAACTTTTCATAGAAAAAGAGGCAGTCACTAGCTATAAGGAATACTCGTACAAACCTCAGGAATATATCCTTTACATGTATACTTCAAAATATATATACCTAACAGATCTCCCTCAAATGGATTACATGTATAGATATATACGACTTGCTAATTCTGGCTCATCATCATTTTAAAATCCTAGTTTTCTCAGGATCAATATTTAACAAATTTGGTTCAGATATTGCTAACGTTTAATTAACATCAGAAAGAAAGAAAAAAAAATATGAGAAAATCAACTTTCTTTAAAGTTGGTGGCCATGAAATCGCAAATGTCTTTCGGCAAAGCTTTTGAGTAAGAATAATATATTATGAATAGGTTCATAAAGCCCTATATTTGAATATTATGAATAGGAAAAAACAACTAAGAAGGTTTCTTAAGTTGTTCTTCGTGCTTTCCTAATGTATATTTACGAAACATTTGAATGTTCAAATCACTGTTTGTTTCTTAGAGTAATAAGGTTATTACATTTTAAAATAAACCGTTGTTTGCTTTGAAATCTTAATCAACTCTTTGTGTATACATTTTGTTGGGACGTTAATCCATGAACCTTTTGAACATGCTATCATTGCTTTTTGGCGGGATTAATGTTTCATTATCATTAATCTCTTATAATATTGACTTCTCCTTCAAGTGTTCAAGTGGGTGGTCCAACTCATTGAAAGTCATCCTTCATTTGTGTGGTCCAAAATCATTCTTAAATGTAACATGGTAGATAACTGAAGATCCAAACAACACCATTTTGAAAACTTGTATTTAATTTGGCTTAAGATTGGGAGATTGTGTACCTTATGATTGAAAGGATCTAATGAAGTCTGATCATGAATTATGACCAATCTTCCATTAATAGGGTTTAGGGTTCATAGATTTTTCAATAGTTCAAGTTTTTCGCTTCACATGAAAAAAGTTGTTTTTCCAAGTTTTTTTTCTCTAGAAACTTTGAAAGAGATTTTCTGATAAATACCTTTGTCTAGAATTTAGGATATGTTCTGGTTTGAGGCCACACATGTAATGTTTAATCAAGTTTTGTAAACATAAATTAATTATTAACAAAACCACCAAATCCTTCCCACCCTGTAAAAAAATTATATGAAATTTGAATTGCGACTAATCATAAGAATCAGTATTCAGAAAATGATTAATTTTCTTTCTGAAAAAAGAATCAGTATATAGTGTATTATCGTTGCTTTTTGTTGCCCTATTTTTGGCTCTTGTATTGACTTGCGAAATCACTTATTTCACTAATATTTTAGATGTCAAATCAACTTGCAGACATGATAATTCTTAAATTTATTTATGTGTAATTCGACCATCGCTGGATGTCATGAGAATGTACACACATCAACGTATTGCTCATTTGATTCTTGCATATAACATATTATGTGAAAAGTAACATAGAAAGTATGTTTTGATGCTTTACTTAATTTAATTCACCATTCATTAGATGCTGATCCAATCACCTCAAATATTATATTATGTAAAATGTCAATATCGTCGAAAAGAAGCTTAAGGCTTTAACCCAAAGTGTTTTAAAATTAATGACCATTATTGTATAGTTCTATGAACATTATTTTATAGTTGTTAAGTGACTGGTTATCAAAAGAATGTTTTGAAATTGTACTGCAATTATATGACCTCTCGTTGAAGTGTTAAGACACTTGGATTTGAGTAAATTTATTTTATTTTATTATATTTTTAATAATCATAAGAGGAGGGGATGAAGTTATCTTGAAGTCACTTCAATCAAGTTTTGATTTTTGGAATGATATGTTGACAAAATTAGCCGAAAATAATAACAAAATTGTCTATTGAAGTAGCTAACAAATACAAAATTATAGAAATTGACATGTTCAATTTTTTTTTATAAAAACATATTTTAGAATATTTACAATTTATTTTTATTTTTTTTTCTATTGGTCAATAATTTTTTTCAGTTTCAAATTCTTTTATCGTATATTCCATTATTAATCTCATAGGATATCTTCAAATATTTCCGATTAAGATTGAAGTAAAAATGTCACATCTAAGTAAATACCATATTGTTTAATTTGATGGTTAAAACATAATAAAATATACTTTATTTAAAAATGATAAAATACATACTTGATTAGGTAAACAATTTATTCCTAAGCAAAAAGAAAGTGTATAATATGTAATTCGGAGAAGAAGTGGTGAGCGACAAAGTAATTAAAAAAATGTAGAGTTGTTAATGGCATCGATTTGGGCTACCTTTATAGCAATCCAATTAGCATGGGCTTGGGCTTTACTTAGTGATGGCGTGCAGGAAGCAATTGCCCATATGTTTTACTCGACAACCTCAAGGCCCAATTCAAGCCCACAAGTTTTGGCGGGAATCCTCATATCATTCCCCGCCATGTCTTCCCGTTATGACCACTGCTCACCTCTTACCGCGCTCGCTGTATCACGAACACTCTTTCTTCTGTGTCTGATTTTCTCTGAGAAAACCAAAACCATGGCTTCCGATTCTTCTCCGAATTTCAACAACGGTTCGTATAGCTCCTCTCTCTGTTGCGTTTTCATTTTCCAAATTTTCTGATTTGTTAATTTATTGAAACCTCTTTTCTTTTAGGTCCTTCTTCCCCCGACGACTCCCTTTCCAGCCCCATCGGTAACACCTTCTCGTCGCCGGGAAGTAGGCGCCGCCGCAGATCCTCCACCCCCTCTGCATTCGCCACTCCGTCGGAGCGCCGCTCCCGATTCGCCTCCTCCGAAGCCACCCCAACCGCGCCGCGCTCCCGCCAGAGCGTCGGCGGGCGTGTTCCCGCCACACCTACATCCACCACCGATGACGTGCCGGCCTCTTCCGACGGCGGCGATGGCTACGACATGGACGACGCCAGGCCCACCTTCGTGTGGGGCACCAACATAAGCGTGGAAGATGTAAACGACGCGATTCACAGGTTTTTGAGGGACTTTAGAGAGACGTCTTCGTCACAGGGTGACGATGACGGGTTGCACTTGCACACCGAAGGGAAGTATGAGAAATTGATCAGACAGGTTATTGAAGTTGAAGGAGATTCTCTTGACGTTAATGCGCGCGACGTGTTTGATCATGACCCTGATTTGTATACCAAGATGGTTAGATACCCTCTTGAGGTTCTTGCTATATTTGACTTGGTTTTGATGAATATGGTTAGCCGATTGAAGCCCATGTCTGAGAAGCACATTCAGACTCGGATTTACAATCTCAAAAGCTCAACCTCAATGAGAAATTTAAACCCTTCCGGTGAGCTTTTATTCCATCATTCGAAACTATGTCTTATTGTTGGCAACTGGGCTGATATAACTTTACGATGGCACTTTTTTTGTAGATATTGAGAGGATGGTGTCATTGAAAGGAATGATTATAAGGTGTAGTTCAATTATACCTGAAATTAGGGAAGCTATATTTAGGTGTCTTGTGTGTGGATTTTGCTGTGACCCAATTCCCGTGGAGAGAGGTAATTTTAATGGGATGTTTCTGCTTATTCCTGTAGTGAGTGACCATTTACTGTCATTTTTACTTATGTAATGTTTTGCTGACTATTGTGATTTGTAGGACGAATAACGGAACCCACTATATGTCTGAGGGAGGAGTGTCAATCCAGGAACTCCATGACACTTGTTCACAACCGATGCAGGTAATGCAAATCTTTCCTTTATATGCATAACGAAAAGCTTGTAAGCTAACAATTTGAAATGGAGAATCTTTCCTTTATATGTATAAGGAAAAACTTGTAATTTGACAATTTGAAAGGGAGAATACTGCCTTTTTATGTATAAGGAAAAGCTCGTGATATAACAATTTGATATGGAGCTCTTCATTCGACTAGTATGATCATTTTGATTGAGCAAAAATCTAAACGAGACATCTTTTATTTCTTTTTCTCCTTCCTTTATTCGGTTCCTTTATTTGCTTTTGCTCAATCTGGAATCACTAATGTTTTTATGGCAAAGCAAAACATACGTTAACTGGTTGCAAGACTTAAGCTTCTGTATCGGTTGTTATCCACCAGTAAACTCACCTACTTCTAAACACCTTTTGAAACTAACAAACTAGTTAATAATGCGTATTTTGCGTTGGTTATATTATGGTTTTATTAGTGTTGTAAGGATTCTTTCTATGTTAATAAACATAACCAGTCTGCTTTAAATTTAAATTAAATCTAACTCTGTTTAACCCACTGTCTTTCAAGTCTCAGCCTAATTTGTGTCAAAGGTTAACTGAGTTGAATCTAAAGGTTAAGAACCATGCTTCCTTTTAAGAGGTTCATATAATTTCGGTGCCTGAAAGATGAATTTAATTGAAGCCCAATGGCTACTGGGTAGATTTTAGTGACGGGAATAAAGGGAATCTTTGGCAGCCTGACACTATTTTACGTATTTACTTTTTATGTGTATTTTTTTCTTCTACGACCAGGTTTACTGATAAGCAAATTGTGAGGCTCCAGGAGACACCAGACGAGATACCTGAAGGAGGAACACCTCACACAGTTAGCTTGCTGCTGCATGATAAGCTGGTGGATACCGGAAAGCCAGGCGACAGAGTTGAGGTGAGACCTTAGTGATGTACAGTACTTGCGACAGCTATATGTCCATAAGATTGTTTAATCATGCCATCAAATGTTTTGTTTTTTTATCAGGTGACTGGTATTTATAGGGCTATGAGTGTTAGGGTTGGACCGACTCAGAGGACTGTTAAGTCATTGTTCAAGGTATGTTCTAAATGTTCTTAACTCATTTACACTTATTATGCTGTCTAACTAATGTTTTTATTTTGCCCTCTTGATGTTGCAGACATATATTGATTGTCTTCACATAAAGAAGACCGATAAGTCCAGGATGCAAGTAGAGGATGATATGGATATTGATAGTGGCCCTGGCAGGAATGAAGATGGTGATATCTTTCAAGAAGAAAAAGTACAGTTTGTATATATTTACTATAAAATCCAGTGCTTGCTTTATCACTTGCTAATTGCATGCTTGTCTGAGTTGCAGGTGGCTCGACTGAAGGAGATCTCAAAACGGCCAGATATATATGAAATACTGACGAAATCATTGGCACCAAACATCTGGGAGCTAGATGATGTGAAGAAAGGCCTTCTTTGTCAGGTTAGGCATCTTTTTAGTTATGCATTCATTGATTACTTACCAATTTTCTGAGGGTGCTAATATATATTTGGCGGCAGCTTTTTGGTGGCAATGCATTGAAATTAGCTTCTGGTGCCAGCTTCCGTGGTGATATAAATATTCTCCTTGTTGGTGATCCTGGGACGAGCAAGTCCCAGCTACTTCAATACATACACAAACTATCTCCACGTGGCATTTACACCAGTGGAAGAGGAAGCTCTGCAGTTGGATTGACTGCATATGTAGCCAAGGACCCTGAGACAGGAGAAACTGTATGGACCAGAATATGATTTTTTACTGCCTTCTACGCATTTTACACTGTGGGACCTAATATTTCTGCTTATGGTTCAGGTTCTTGAGAGTGGTGCCCTTGTTTTGAGTGACCGAGGTATCTGTTGTATTGATGAATTTGACAAAATGTCTGACAATGCAAGGAGCATGTTACACGAGGTTGATTACAGTCTTCATCTGCCTATCTTAGCCAATTAAGTATTCTGTAGTCATATACATGTTTTCCTTCAAAAGTTATCTTTTTTGTTGAAAATTATGCTACAATTTTTAATAGGCTAGGTGTCTCACCTGTACTATTTAGTGACTAATTCACTTGTCTCTGTTTATACCAGGTGATGGAACAACAAACCGTTTCAATAGCAAAGGCAGGTATAATTGCTTCCCTCAATGCTAGGACTTCGGTGTTGGCTTGTGCAAATCCAAGTGGTTCAAGATATAATCCTCGCTTGTCTGTCATTGACAACATACACCTTCCTCCCACACTTCTGTCCAGGTAGATATTGCCCATAAGCTGTGATAACTAGATTATGGATCTGACTGCACATTTATGCGATCTCCCATCTAGGCATCTTAAATCTATTAGCTATGTTGTACGGTGGTAACCTCTAATATTTTTTATTCATCTGTTAATCACAATAAATATTAAACATGTTATATTAAATTAATTAATTATCTCCAAGACGCTAGTGTGAGAAGTAGGGGTTAAAATAAAGTGTCACTGAACTATCATGCAGGTTTGATTTAATCTACTTGATCCTTGACAAGGCTGATGAGCAGACTGACAGGCGCCTTGCCAAACATATTGTTTCCCTACACTTTGACAATCCCGAGGTATAGAAAACTTGTAATTATTTTATTCAATGTTAAGATCCAAATTTAAACGTTTTTACCTCATTGTTCTGTGTCTGTGTTATACAGAATATGGAGCACGATGTGTTGGATCTTTCTACATTAACAGATTATGTTAGCTATGCCCGAAAGTACATACACCCGCAGCTTTCTGATGAAGCTGCGGAAGAATTGACTAGAGGTTATGTGGAAATAAGAAAAAGAGGAAATTTTCCTGGGAGTAGCAAAAAGGTAATGCTTTTACTTCGAAATCACTTCATCCTTTGTAATAGTGTTTACTTGTTGCATGGGACTAATTTTTATTCTTTAAAATATTACTCAATAGCTAATCAATCAGTTTAGTCACCAATTTTGCTGTAACTCTATAAGAGTAATTTTCTCTCTATTGGATATGGTATACCATACTGATACTGCAAAATTCTGATAGCTGCTGCACGGTTCTTGAAAGTTGCAGAAGGGAGAAAAAATTCATGTAGACTTCAGATACGTAGGATATGAATAGAGGAATTGGGAATGAAGGAAAACACTTTTATTCATAAATCAGAACTTATCTCAAGAACAAGATACAACCTATATATACACACACACACATATATATAGGAAAAGAAGGAATGTAGAACCTACGGAAAACAGAGGTTCTTAACACTCTCGCTGAAGAATGATGTGCATGATATGTCACCAATATTGTGTTTTTTGGTAATTGATATCTGTATATGAATGAATTATTCGTGGTGTTGGAATTGCGAAGATTTTCATTTTTTTTATAGTTTCTCTGACGTGTTTGCTCAATTTTACCAATCTATTTAACAGGTGATAACAGCAACGCCGAGGCAGATTGAGAGTCTGATTCGTCTAAGTGAAGCATTGGCTCGGATTCGCTTTTCTGAACGGGTAAGTAACACTCAATTTTCTCATGATGTACATATATGGAGTAGTATACATAATTATTCAATAACCTGATGCAAACAGGTCGAAAAGGATGATGTAACGGAGGCTTTCCGGCTTTTGGAAGTTGCAATGCAGCAGTCTGCAACGGATCATTCTACTGGTAGGTTTCATATCAAGCCTAGTTCAGAAAATTTCACCTGGAAAAAAATTAAATGAAGTCGTGTTTAATTTTCATGTCATATTTTCCTCTTTATAGGAACCATTGATATGGATCTTATTACTACTGGAGTGTCGGCAAGTGAGAGAATTAGAAGAGAAAGTTTGCTACAAGCAACACGCAACTTAATCATGGAGAAGATGCAGATTGGCGGACCTTCTATGCGGTTATTAGAGGTATGGTTGCTTGTTCTATATGAAATATACACTATATAGATTATGTATTTCCTATGATTTTTAATTAATACAATTAAAATTATCATGTAGTTATTGGAAGAATTAAAGAAACAGGATACCGGTGTTAGCGAAGTTCATCTCAATGATGTAAGCCTGTCATTTCCCCTTTATAAAAGGAAATTTTTAACCTTATTTTACGCACGTCCCATTTCAAAGTATAAGCTAACTAATGGGCTAATTTTTGTTAATGCAGCTAAGAAATGCATTAGGTACCCTGGCTACCGAAGGATTTGTTACCGTGCACGGGGATAGCGTAAAAAGATCTTAACATCAGGAGGCAGGCTCTAGCAGTGTCTGCTGTTTTTTCTCCTTTAGTTTTAGATTGTATTCAAAAGCCTTCTAACAGTATGTATCTGGTGCTCATTTTTAGTACATATATATATATTTTTGTATTATTTTATACAGTGCATTTATAGGCATATTCAGATTTATTTTGTTTTGTTTTTATTCTTCCTTTATCCTAGGTAACGATGCAAATCAGACATCTCATGTTATAGTTGAACATCGACATCTTAACAAAATCAATTTGTTAACTTGGATTGTCTTAAGTGGAGGAGTTTAGTTTCTGATAAAATAGCAGGAGAGTTTACTTGTTCTGGCTTTATTTTTTGTAATTAGACAATTTTGGCCTCTTTAATTTTAATTGCATGATTTTGGTTTTTATATTTTAAAAATAAACATTTTATAGTGTTAATTATTTTTTAGTCTAGAAAATTGAAAAAAAAAAAGTAATTGTAGTTCACTGTTATCCTTTACATTCTGATGATATGATAGTTCAATTAGTTAATTTTTTAAGTTAGATTTCGCATTTTTGTGACTTATTAGTTTATTTTTAAGTTATTTAATATTTTAGTAAGTGATTTAATTTTGTAGAAACTAGAAAGTTGGTTTGTTACTAGTAAGAAAAGTTGAATGGTTAATGTAAAATTATAGGTTAAAAATAAATGATAAGTTAGTACCAGGACCAAATTTTATTTTAAAGTGAGCTAAAATTTAACATTTAAAATTGTGCGGACTACTGTTATTTTTTAAAGAATATAGGCGAAAAATCAAGTAATTAAAATTGTAAGAACAAGAATATTCATTTATTGAGCTACGTGGACTTAAAAGACAGTTAAGTTTATAAAGCTTTCTATTGAATGGATATTTTAAGATGTAAATGTTTTTATTTCAGAATTTAATATATATTTTCAATGTTTTTATTGAATGGATCTTCATTTTAAAATACTTTTTTACTCGTAAATATGAATAAACACAAAAAAAATGTCATTATCAAAATAAGGTTATTCACATCAAAATTGTTTAAATATTTTTGTAATCATATATAGTCCGTCTTTCTCAAAATGACCATGAAAATATATATGTTCAAAATAATTATTATAAAAAATATATTTTACATATGGCAGTTTGTAATTAAATAGTTATTTATTTCAAATAGTGACTAAATATTTTCTCATTGCGGAATATAAAATCTTCAGTATATGGTAAAAGTTAATGGAATTACATATATTATATATACTCATACTGAATACGAAACAAATCAATATATTAATGGAATTTCAAACGGACAGTATTTCATAATGTCGCATGCTTGATATGGGTAGTTTCCTTGTCCGTGACAGCTACTGAAAAATCTTGTTATGTACTCTCTAAGCCTTAATTATCTACTATTATATCTTTTTCCGTTGTCCAAAAATCAAAACTCGTTTTGAAAAATACAAAGCTCGTTGCCTTTAGTAGGGAAATATTTTGTTTACTTACCAAGTTACTGCAGACTTTTTTGTTTTAAGTAAACTGCAGTACCTATAATGTTCCTCATTTGTATTTGAATGATCACAAAAGATGAATTCATTCTTTTTTCTTAATATTTAGTGTTGTATGCAGTCTTTTTCTTTAAGATTTAGAAAGATAATTTAGGTTTAGAAAGAGAATCTCTAACCTAACTTAGTCATCTAATATCTAGAAAGACAATTGCCAAATGATATTTAGTATAATCAATTAATAATTTAAACACTAACTTGGTGTCATAACGTCTTGTTGAGGTATTTATTCTTCTAATAAACACTTCATATTTTACCACTCAAAATGCAACATTCAAGTAATATTCTTATCACGTAAGAAAATATTATGGTGACCAATGAGTACTTTACAAAGTAAGAAAAAATAAAATTACAAAAATAAATCGGGGCCAAAGAAAAATAAGCATCTTTGACTACTGCCTGTGAAAAAAAAAACAAAACTAAGTTTAACATAAATATTCGTATAAACTTCACTACAGAATTATAAAATTAACCGAAAGTAAATAACTTTTCTTGACGTGATAAATAAAAAATAAGTAGAAAGATATTTAAACATTCTTCGTTTTAAATGATATTAATGAAATAATGACTAGACTATATTATATATATATATATATATATATATATATATATATATATATATATATATATATATATATATTTTTTTTTTTGGCCCACGTTCGAGCTCTCTCTTTATATACTAAACTTTGATTTTCAAATACAAAAACTTATGCATTAACCTTAACCTAGTTTTAACTTTTTAAAATCTATGACACTTCTAAAAAAAAATATACTCATGATATTTCCAAAAATTATACAAAGACTTATGCATTAACCTTAACCTAGTTTCAACTTTTTAAAATCTATGAAACTTCTATAAAAAATATACTCATGATATTTCCAAAAATTATATAATACAATAACTATCATGTTACGTTATATTTATCTCAATTTATAAATTATACACAATATTTAAACATATATAATCGTTAACTTTCTTTCATCAAAATTCATAAAAAATATATACTTTTTACAAAATGATATTTAAATTATTCTATAATAGACTAAAATAAAAATTAAAGCATAAACTTTAAATAAATATAATTTTGATAAAATTGAAAACAACTTAAATAAAAATAATACATAATTGAAGATAAAATAAATAAATAAAATGAAATAAATAGAATTAATGTGAAATTAAAAATAAAATAAACATACAATATGTAACTGAAGGTAAAATAAAATAAACATTATCAATGAAAATATAAAATAAATAAAAACAATATAAACTGAAAATAAAATAAATATGAAAAATACATAATTGAAGATAAAAATAAATAAATTATAAATAACGTTTTAAAAAATAAATATGACCAGACAGATAAAATAATTAAGATTAGTGTTTAACTAAATATAAAATAAATAAAAAAAGACAAATAAAATAAAATATATATAAAATAAGGTAGTTCAAAATCAATAAAGAGATTAAGAAAACATTCATAAAATTTATTAAAATAAACATAATATGAACTTAAACCCCACTGCTTACTTCTAAACGGAAAGAAATGGTATAAATAGAAATATATATGCTTTAAAAGAAAGGTTTAAGAGTTTAAAATTACCTTTTCTCTCTATTCATTTATTTCCTCTTTCTCTACCACCCTATCCATTTATTTATAAGCTAGTTTTTATTTTAATTTAATATATTTTTAAAGTCATCATTATATTTAATTAATAAAAAATAATATCTTCATCTTATCTTATTATTATTGTTATTTTTAAACAATGATTTAATTACATTAAATGTAATCTTATAATATATATATATATATATATATATATATATATATATATCTTATTCATTAAAAACCTCTTTTAAATAATTTCTTATACACATATATTTTAATTAACAATAATAATTATTTTTTATTTCAATTTCAATTTTTTATTAATTTATTTTTTAAACAATTATAATTAATATATTTTTTAGTGATAAATATATCGTATTCATAATTAATATATACATATTATTATTATTATTATTTATTTTTATTAGTATTTTCATTTTATTTATTTGTGGTGTTTTTAAAAATTATTTGATTTACTTTTTATTGGTACTTAATAAAAATTAATTTTAAAATAAAAAAATTAACCATGTAAATTAAATATTTTTTATTTTTATTGTGAAAATAAAGTTAAAAAGTTAATATAATTATTTAAAGCCGGGAATGTTATTGGTACCACCTAGGCTCACAATTAACGTAATACTCTGTTGTAACATTTTATTTTAAAAATTTTAAAAACTTTAAGTTTGAAATAAATTATATTGTAATAGATAAATTAAAAATAATTAAAAATATTAAAAAATATATAAATATTTTAAATCAGATAAAATATTATATATCATGACAAGCGATATTAAATATTTCAAAAAAGTAAATGTGTAACTATTAATAAAAAGCATGAAAAAAATCCTCTCATTTTATATCATATTTAATACGATTTTATTAAATGACAAGAAGGATGTAGTCAACCAATCATTCATGGTCAAAATCTTCTGTAAATTTAAGAAAATACTTTTTACTTCCACTTTACATTTTTTATACATGATTAAAAAGTTATGACCTTAATTTTTATTTTATTTTTAATTTTCTGCTATTTATATGGAAACGTGCAAACAATTATTCCCTCACTTGCATAGTTCAATTCAATATAACTAATTATTTCTCTTCACTTTTTTGTTTATTTTTTATTTTATATTTTTATTCCGTTTGTTTTCGTTTTAAAAATTTGAAGTAACAGTAAATATTTTTCTAAATTTGACTTTATCTTTATTTTTATCTATTCCGAATTTTTATAGATCCACAAAAAATATATAAAAAAGTAATAACGGAGATGATAGATAAAAAAGAAAACATCAAATTAAAAGTAAATATAAATCAAACGTATCATCGACAGTAACAAATAATTCACCAACCGCAATTTTTTTTCTTCAATAATAATCATAATTATTAATTGAAAAAATAACTGATATTATTAATCGTTAAATTTAGTGCCAGAAAAAATAGATGAAAATAATAATAAAAAAAAAACTGAACAAGGAAGGATCGTGAAGAGATTGATAAGGTAATTTGAGAGAGACAGAGAGAGAGAGAGGGTGTGAAAGAGACGGAGAAAGTCTCTCTGAAGCCGTAGTTGAGACTGAGATCGATCAGTGCCTCGATCATCTGTCTTTGATTTCGCAGCGCAGAGAGATAGAGAGAGAGCGAGAGAGAATGGGAGAGGTAGCGCAGAGAGGATGTTGTCCTCCGATGGATCTGTTCCGTTCGGAGCCGATGCAACTGGTTCAACTCATCATCCCAATCGAATCCGCTCACCGCACTGTCTCTTACCTCGGCGACCTTGGCCTTCTTCAGTTCAAAGATGTTAGTACTTTTTCCTTCTCCGATAAACCCTTCCTTACTTCCATCGTCTTTCGATTTTTCGTCGCTAACTCGAAATTAGGTTTTCGTCTTCTCCTATTCGGATTCTCTATCTCATCGCATAATTCACCTGCTTATTGATCTGAAACGAGACTGCTATTTTGTTTTATGTTCTTTGAGGAGTGTAAGTTTACTGTCGTACTTAATTGGCCTATTTCTGAGTGATGATTAAACTTAATTTGATGATTTTCTCGAAATTGATTAGTTAATTGAACTTAATCCCGGTGATTCATGAGTCGTGTGAGTGGATGCGGTAAGTAGTGTTTGATAACCGTTTTTCGATATTAGAATGCTGGAGCAGCGGGGACGATGTTGTTGACAGTAACCTAGCAGCGTGATGCGGTTTTTTGTTTTTGTCATAATTTTTGGTTTGTATGTATGTTTTTAATTAAGTTTCAAAGGACTGTTTGGACTAGATTGGGGACAAATGATTATCCTAGCAATTAATTAAGCAAGTTGTTTCCTTGTTTTTATGATATGAAGCATGTTGTGCTGCTTTGAGACGGCTTTCTAAGCTTAATGTTTATGTTGTTTCCAGCTCAATGCAGATAAGAGTCCTTTTCAGCGGACCTATGCAACTCAGGTACGTTTGTTTTCTGCTATTAAAAAGCCACTTCTTTGTTTCTGGAACCTGGACAGAATGGTCTTCTTGTAATAAAGTTTTGTGGAGATGTCTTGCAATGAATTGTTTTTAGTGATGATTATTGCTGGTCTTGTCTGTAACTCAGTATTTCTGTTCTACAAAACCTTTTAGAAGGGAACAGTAATCAGATGAAGAACCCAAGCTATCGATTGATGTGGAAATGTTCTGACTTTCTCTTTGTCAGCTATTGTTTTTGGGATATGATTTGAAAATGTTATACATTTTGTGTTTACATTGCACATCTTGTATCATATCATTTTAATTATAATGCCAAAATTTTCCATAGGGGAAGAATGGCTATGTTAGCGAAGAATGAGGGGAGTAGAGAGTTTTTGATAGTGGATTAAAGTTTTCCATTGGAGTTATTGTGTTGCACATTACTTAATTTTGGAGTGTAGTTTTTGTTGTTTTTGTTATATATGTGTGTGGATGTTTTCTTTTTCTCTTTGGTTTTGTGATTCTTCCCTTACAAGGATATTTGTTGTCCTCCACAAACGTTGTATTTTCTTCTCTTTGTTTGAATCAAATTGTTGTTTTATCAACAAAAGTATTGATGTTATGTTTTTGAATTTGTTTGGGGAATTTATATTGGTCTCTGTGAAGATAAAAAGATGTGGAGAGATGGCTCGGAGATTGCGATTCTTCAAGGAGCAAATGTTAAAGGCAGGTGTCTCACCAAAATATTCCACAACACCAGTTGACTTGAACATTGATGACCTTGAGGTACATGAGCATGCTTATGGACGAGTTTGTTTCCATTCCATTTTATTTCTTTCATAATTTATAATTCATATGGTCTGGCCTGTCTTGTAACAGGTAAAACTTACAGAAATTGAGTCAGAGTTAACTGAGATGAATGCAAATGGTGAGAAGTTGCAACGGTCATATAATGAGCTCGTGGAGTATAAGCTTGTTTTACAGAAGGTACTGTGCCTATAAGGAATACTATGTCCTTTCATGGTGTGTAGTTATGAAAATAGCTAAAAAAAGAGTAATTAATGACTTCCCCTTAATCATATTGGAAAAAGTGAAAATAGAAAATATTTTTGTTAGAATGTCTCGCATTGGCTGGGAATATGACCAAAACACTCCTTGTAAGACTAGGGGGAATCCTCCCCGTGAGCTAGCTTCTGGGGTTAGGTCAAGATTTATCCATTTCACTTCTAATATGGATTAGAGCCTATCTAATCTTAAAGTTGGCCACCAGCAAATCTTCATCCCTATGAACTTCGTGCTTCATATGTCCAGTTTTGGGCTCTAAGGGGTGTGTTAAGATATCCCAAATTGATTAGGAATATAGTTAGATACTCCTATTAAGAATTGGGCAATCCACCTGCTCCAGGCTAGTTTTTGGGGGTTGAATTAGGCCTGGTTCATTTCTTACTATGGGTATTTCTGTTATATGCTGTACTAGAACTAGGATATATGCAAGTTTCACTTTTACCTATTGTGTATCATCATCTCTCTTTTTTTTTTTTTTTTAAAAAAAACATATAACCAAAATGCTGAAATATAGTTTTACTATTTTTATTGAACTTAATTAAAATCCAATTCACTTTGTAATCCTTAGCCAAACTCGTTTTATTTCCATATGTTTTGCGCTTCTTGACTTTTATTATTCCACTTCCTTGTTTGATTGACGCATTGAAATTAATTTTAGCGTAAGTAATTGTTGCATGGTGCTTAGTAAAGACATGTATGTTTGTATGTATATATCACTAAAGGTACAATAATGTAGGTTGAATACACATATTTCTCCTTCTGTATAAAACTTATGCTACAGACCAATTGCTAAATAGTTATTGCCTTTTTTCAGGCTGGTGAGTTTTTCCGCTCAGCTCAAAGCCGTGCCATAGAGCAGCAGAGAGAATATGAATCCCGTCATGTGGGGGATGAATCTTTGGAAACACCTTTACTACAGGACCAAGTAGACTTCTTACCATCTCATTTCTAATTTTCTTTTATACTATTGAAACTAATCTTTTAATGAATTGGTTCTTGCTGTTTGTTGTGATGTGAAGGAATTGTTAGGTGATTCATCAAAGCAAGTTAAGTTGGGGTTTTTAGCAGGTCTTGTTCCCAGGGAAAAGTCTATGGTATTTGAGAGAATTTTATTTCGTGCTACTAGAGGAAATGTATTTTTAAGGCAGTCTACTGTTGAGGACCCTGTCACAGACCCTGTTTCTGGAGAAAAGGTGAATCCCACCCTCCATATTTTTTTACAAAGAATGTTTGAAATAAAATAATGAGTTGGATTTTACAGCAGGCTATTTTTTCTGTCATTCTAGCTGATAGAAAAGATCATACGGAAATCATGTGCTGATGCATGTTAGTATAGATGCATTCATAGGCTTATTTTTTTTGGATTCTGTAAGTTTAATGTGTGCTATAGTGCATAGTTACATAAACCCTATTAGATAAAGGTATTTTGTTGGTTTAACTACTTAGTTTTATTGGCTATTGTTTCATTTCAATGATATATTTTGCATGCACATATCACAGCTTGTCATGCCATCAAAGATGTATAGACAGATTCCTCTGTTAATGATGGCTTTTCATTTAAAATGTGAATAGAAGATCAACCTCTTTAGTTGTATTGTATCTTGGGTTTTCTAATTATATTTCATTATGTTAATACTCAATATTGTCCCTGTATGTTGGGGTTGTTGGGATTAGAAAATTTGAAAAGCGGAGGTGATTATTTAGTGATAAGCTCTATAGTCTTCTATTTTAATAATAAGACTGGCTACCTGCTATTTGTATTATGCTTCTAATTAATTTATGTCTCTGCTGTTGCCTATAAATCTATGGTTGCTAGTGAACCTATAATAAATGAGATTCTTCATTTTTTGCTTAAACAAGTTTCTGTCTGTTGTCATATGTGTGTGTCTCTGGGTATTCTTTTATATTCTATTCTATGATGACTTATGGATGTCCACCTGCAGACTGAGAAAAATGTTTTTGTGATCTTCTATGCTGGTGAAAAAGCAAAAGCCAAGATTCTTAAAATATGTGAAGCCTTTGGGGCTAATCGTTACCCTTTTGCTGAGGAACTTGGAAAACAAGCTCAAATGATCACAGAGGTTCGTATTGGTTCTTAATTTTCCCCTGGAAAATTTTCTGTATCTCCCCCGACACAGCCCAAGTTTTTGGCTGCCACACTGTTTAATGTAGTGCGTGTGAATTGATTGCCAGAAAGAGTTGGAATGTAATTTCCTAGGTGACGTACTGACAAATCTGACTTTAGATTTTATTTGTGGGTGTGGTAGATATGATGTAGTAGTACTAGTATTGACCTTGACCTAAAAGATAGGTGGTCTTCCCATGCTCAAGTTACTTGAAGAAGAAGTTGACCACCCTCCCTGAAAACACCCTTGTAGCATGGAACACTAACCTTTATTGTGGCCAAAGATTTGATTGACTCAATTTCTAAGTTTTTATTTTGCTGTTTCCCCGTAGCCATCGGGCATTCATTGTATGCATTAAAATAGCCAAAAGGGTAATTTAAGAAACATTTCCTCTAATATGTGCTCCATAACAATACTTGCTTATTGTCAGTACTGATTCTGATGTGTACACAAGCCATGTTATTTGAAAACACGGATTAGTCAGCACAGTCTGTAATTAATTGATAACTTATATTCTTCCTTTGTAGTTGTGTCAGTGCTTGATAGACGGTTTTTACTTTACTGGAGAAAGCAATTATTGAACAATAAAATAAATCATTTTAGTTGCCAGTAAATGGCCTAATCTTTCCTCTCCATGTGTGTCAAATCAACAGCATCTATCAAATGCTTCATCCTTTATATGTTTGTTCAATGTATTATAGTTTTTCGATTTCTCCCTGAACTGTTTCAAATAATTCACCTGCAGGTTTCTGGAAGACTTTCAGAATTGAAGACGACTATAGATGCTGGACAACTTCACCGGGATAACTTGCTAAATACTATTGGGGCTCAATTTGAGCAATGGGATGTTCTGGTATGTCAAAAGTTAAAATTAGCATTATTCTGTATTATTCATGTGATGAATTGAATTTATATGCCTATCACCTACTTTATAATGCTTATGAATTGATTAGTTATAATTTCCAAGTATTGAATTTACTTTTAGAAATTTTTTATCTGTTGCCATTACTGTGTAATTTCTCTTGACAATGCATTCATGAAGGTGAGGAAGGAGAAATCTATTAATCATACCCTGAACATGCTGAGCCTTGATGTGACGAAAAAATGTCTTGTGGCTGAGGGGTGGAGTCCTGTCTTTGCAAATAAGCAGGTATTGTTGTTATTGTGATCCTTTATTTTATAATGAATTTTCGTTTTTCCTAGCCAGAGTTAATACCTTGGCGAATTTTGTAACATTGATTTTGTGAGACATGTTACTTTGAATTTTCAGATCCAGGATGCATTACAGCGGGCAGCATTGGACTCTAATTCTCAAGTCAATGCCATTTTCCAAGTTCTGCATACCAGGGAGTTGCCGCCTACCTATTTCCGCACAAATAAATTTACTTCTTCTTTTCAAGGAATTATTGATTCATATGGGTGAGCACCATACTGTTTTCTCTTTCCCTTTTTTTATCCCTTTATTTTTAGTTGTGTGTGCTGAAAGTGGAGTTTAATTATTGAAAATATGTGCGGAATAATTGTACCATCATATTGCCTGCATGAACATGTGTTTCTAATAGTTTGGACTAAGTTTAATGTGCTAAATGCTGTAGGAGTTCAGATATACCAAAATATTCATGTTTATAGTTGCAGGTCATCACCGAAAATTAGATCAGTCATTTTCACCATCTATGAAATATTTGTTGTTCTCTTTCAGGAAGTGGACCCTTACACTTGTCCTACCAATGTTGATTCACTTTAAGTTATTTCTATTTTGTGGATATGTGTGTGTGTGTATTATTATTACTAGTATACCATCTCCAACTTGTTGATTACACTTGGTTTATGGTCCACTTTTATAAAAATCTGACTTGTAAATGAATTTGTTTGAAATATTGATATATATATTTCATGAATTGAATATCAATATCACTTTTGCATCAGATTTAGACATAGTTGAAGGTGTATCTTGGCTCCACTAGGTATTTTTCCGGCATTTTATTGCAATAAACTACTAGGTTGAGTTGAATATGTCAGCAGCGAACTCAAATAATTAGATTAGAAACTACTACAGAAAACATCAAATTCGGAGATCACGTCGACAGGATTTGGAACCTGTATATGTTGATTTATTATTTAGAAATGTGAATTCTAATGTCCGTATCTTAAACAATTCAAATATAAAGGGTTAAAGAATGATTTTAACCCATTAGAGTGCCTTAATTTTTGAACATATTGATCAAATCAAAACTTATATTGTAAGGTGAAAGAGTGACTGATGTAGTTATATTCTTAACAATTTAAGACTTGTTTCTTTGTATGTTCTACATTTTTGCTTGTGAAGATATTATCTTATACTTTGAACTTTTATACTAATATTTCAGGATTGCTAAGTATCAGGAGGCAAATCCAACTGTGTATACTGTAGTTACCTTTCCATTCCTTTTTGCTGTTATGTTTGGCGATTGGGGGCATGGAATATGTTTACTACTGGCTGCTCTATATTTTATAATCAGGGAGAAGAAACTTTCTAGTCAGGTAACCTTTTAGTTTAGCTTGAAAAATCTTCCTTTAAGAAAAGTGTAAAAGGCTGGCTTTTATATTTTAATAGGAGAAGTTAAGTAGTTTCTCCGCCTTAGTAGAACATATCTTTATAACAAAAAAACATATTTGCATAACTTTCTTTTCCTATATCAAATTATGTTAATCAGTGGATGATAATCATAATTTATAATTATTAAACCATATATAGTTAACTTTCTATTGCCTATATGATTTTTTTTTTCTATGGACATGTTACATACTTTTCGGACTCAGTTTCTAAATGTCACTAAAAGCGTCATTAGTCCTGCTAGAAAGAAATGTTAGCTCTATTTGATTATCTACTGTTAGGATGTATAATGAGATCTGAACAAGGACAGCTGTTAGTCAATTAGGCAATTTGTTAGTTAGTTGGATTAATTAGTCAGTTAAAAGATATTGGTTATAATAAGGGGGAAATCAGATTGGGGAAGAGCATTCCGTGAAATTGACAGTTTGTGTCAATGAAAGGAATCCTTTGCAAGGGGAAACCAGGAAACCCTTGTGGAGAATTCTGTTCTCCATTTTCTGCTATGTTCTTCAATTAGTGTTTTATGTTTTGGTTCAATCTCTTATATTTCCATCCGATTTTCTAAGTTTCTGTGACCTACTATTCACTATAATCTAAGGATACAGAGGAAAAACTAGATCCTTCGGTAATTTTAGTTGTATTCAAAGTATTGGTGCCATATTTGAATATTTCCAATGTTAAAAAAATAAAATTGAAGGATACTCCTTGGATATTGAACTAGGCTTATTGTACTCATGTTAATATTTGATATAAGTACAAAACCATTACCTTTCCATGTTAAAGACTTAAGAGTAATTGGGGGTTTCATAGCTGGCTGCTAATGCTGACATTTTGACTGCGTTATATAGTCCTTATGTATTAATGAAGACCTTCGACAGTCTATAGCTTTAGGTATCTATGCAAATTTGTTCTTTCATATACATTAATTATTTTAGGGGTTCCAGAAACTGCTTTCCTACTGCAAACTTTTTGGGTCATGGATTCTTTTGAGAGCACCAAGAGTACTTTAAATTATTATAGTTCTATTTTGAGCTGGAGGTAGTCCTCCTCTCCCTTTATGATGAAGTTGGATTTAGGTATTCAACTTTTTGTCCCTTGGAATTGTTGCAAAGGACCTTGCCAACATGCTAAGTAACTTTTTTATTATCATTTCATTTATTGCTATCAACCATTTTAAAGAAAAACTGGTGAAATCCATTTCTGATTGACATTTAGAGACCATTTAGTCTGAGAAAATATTCTGTTACAAAAATACCAGTTTACTTATGCTTTATTTCCCATCAAATGTTTGTATAGGAAACAATGGAAATAATTTCTACTGTTCTCTGCACAAATGAAACTGTTTTCACTGTTTCCTATAAAATTCTTTGAAGTGAAAACAAAGTGATGCTTTTATAATTAAAATGTAAAAATCAAAAAGTGTTTTCCCAAATCAAATTACTCCTAAATTTTCCATTAATTTGTGCTTGGTGTGTATTCCTCTTGCATAGCTATATTTTAGGTATTTGCATCTTTTCAATCAGTCCACTAACATGGAATCGTGGTGTAAAAAACAGAAGCTTGATGACATCACGGAGATGACTTTTGGGGGTCGTTATGTTATTTTGTTGATGGCGTTGTTCTCAATCTACACTGGCTTTATCTACAATGAGTTCTTTTCTGTTCCATTTGCACTCTTTGCCCCCTCTGCGTATGATTGTCGTGACCTTTCTTGCAGGTAAATAAAACCTTTTGACTAGTAGAATTTTAATATTGTAATTTATGATTTTAAAAATTAAGTCAGCGTCGCCGTTTTCTTTATACGGTCTTTCTGATGCAGGGATGCTTCAACAGTGGGCTTGATAAAAGTGCGTGACACTTACCCTTTTGGAGTGGATCCTGTATGGCATGGTACACGAAGTGAACTACCATTTCTGAATTCATTGAAAATGAAAATGTCAATTCTTCTTGGAGTTGCTCAAATGAACCTTGGAATTGTGATGAGCTATTGCAATGCCATATTCTTCAAAAACCGTGTGAACGTGTGGTAAGTTACTAAGTAATATTTTTTATGGAGAAATCTTACTCTAGAGAATACAAGTGGGGGGTAGAAAACAATTACTTTGTAGTTTTGTGCAGTTATTTGCTTCTGCAATCAATTCACTGATTCTTTCTATCAGTATACAGTTTCTTATTAATTAGTATTAATTTAGTATTTTTTTTACTTCAATGTTTCACTCTCAGGTTCCAGTTCATTCCCCAGATGATATTTCTCAACAGTCTATTTGGCTACCTAGCCCTTCTTATTATTGTCAAGTGGTGTACTGGTTCTCAAGCTGATCTGTACCATATTTTGATCTACATGTTCCTGAGCCCGACTGATGATTTGGGTGAGAACCAACTCTTTGTTGGTCAGAAAAATTTGCAGGTTCGTTAACTTCTAATACCCCCTCGGCATCTTTTTAAATCTGAAGAATGTACTTCTATATGAATAACTAACGTTCTTTATTTCATTTTTTACTAGCTTGTGCTTTTGCTTCTGGCTGTTGTCTCTGTCCCCTGGATGCTGTTGCCAAAACCTTTTATTTTAAAGAAGCAACATGAAGCTGTATGCTTACTTTTTTTAGTACTTGAGTTTCCTCCTTGTTTACATGGAACTATTATATCTGTTCTAGTTCTAACTTGTAATATTTATGCTACTTCAGAGGCACGGTGCTGAATCCTATACACCGCTTGAAAACACAGATGAGAGCCTGCAAGTGGAGTCAAACCACGATTCCCATGGTCATGAGGAATTTGAGTTCAGTGAAGTCTTTGTACATCAACTTATACATACTATAGAATTTGTACTTGGAGCTGTCTCTAATACAGCTTCTTACCTCCGTCTATGGGCCCTTAGGTATGTCTATAAGTCGCAGTTTATTACCTTTGTTTCTCTGTTTGTCTGTAGATATGTTTCATGCATATATTAAATTGCAGTTATGCATTGACTGATGTTTTCTTTTTTGTACCCAGCCTTGCTCATTCAGAGTTGTCAAGTGTATTCTACGAGAAGGTTCTGCTGATGGCATGGGGGTATGTTAAAATTATAAATCTGTTACGTTTTCTTTCTTGTGACTCATGATGTCGATTGTGGAGGGTAAGAGTGGTGAACGCTAAACCAATTGAGATTATTCAGCGTGACTGGGCTATTGCGTAATATATACAACTGGAAACTTAGTAACCTACCGTCAAAATGCAACTATTTTGGAATTTTATGTTTTTAAAAGTAAAGGATAAATGGAAATGTTATGCAATAGGCTTACTGGATCCTTTCTCAAATGTACCTGGTTTTGTTGCTCATGGTTTATTTTCTAGAATCGATCAGTTTTACTTAAATTTAGCAATAGTTTGTCCAGAAAATGACTGGTAATTTCTTCGCTTGATGATGTTACAGGTACAATAATGTGATTATCCTGATAGTGGGTCTCATTGTTTTCATCTTCGCTACCGTCGGAGTGTTACTTGTCATGGAAACTCTGAGTGCCTTCTTGCATGCGTTACGTCTTCACTGGGTGGAGTTTCAAAACAAGTTTTACGAGGGCGATGGTTACAAATTCCACCCTTTCTCGTTCTCCTTGCTGGATGATGAGGAATGATATGCTCTAAAATCCCATTAATAAGAACCAGTAGTTATATATCTTTGGACTTGTATTGATTCTTTTATTTGATGTAAGTAGTTAGTGATTACTATCTGCAGCTTTGTATGCGGTGGAATGGTTCGAAGGTTTTTCATCAAACGTGTCGTTTTGGTTATTTATCCATTGAGGGAATAAATATTCCCAATTAGGGGAGTAACTTCGCTTGAGCTAGGCAGGGTGGCCATTTGTAATAATAATTATACTTGCAACATAAACTTAATATTCATGTATTTATTTGTTTTAATTTAAAAGTCTTATGTGATGTCTTAGAGTTTGTATAATAGTGGAAATAATTTACTAGTATCTAAAAAAGAATTTGTAAGTGATTTTTTATGCCGTCTTTGAGCTGAGTCTTGTTTTTGTCCTTGTGAATAAGGTTCTGCACAGAATATGAAAGTCCTTTTCTTCTGTTGGAAAAATATCCGTGAATTATGTTATATTTTCTATTATCGATAAATTTGTGAATATTTTTAATATTTTTGAAGTGATATTTTAAAACTTAAATTCATATTGAAAAAAATATATATTTTTAAACACATTTTGAACAAATATATTATAATTTACTAATGTATACAACTATTCTTTCTAAAATAGTTCCACAACATAGTTTAGTAATTCATATTATTTATTATAATTTTTTGTGCTTAAGTATTTATCTTTCAATTGATTTTGATAAATAAGTTTTAAAAGAGGATCTAATTATAAATGTTTTTAGCTTTTTGATCAGTTTGTTTTTTTTTTTTTTATTTAGTTGGAGATAGGTAAAAATTTATGCTTGCAAATGATATAATTAACTAACAGTTCACCCGTGGAAGATATTTCAAACAAATTCAATTATTATTCCGCTTCTCAAAACCCGATAAAAGAAAATAGCAAATCAAGAATAGGTTTAAATTCAATGGACTTTTTTTCATAGGCTTTGTTCTGCAGGACTTTAGAAGTTTTATACCTTACATATAAAATTTAGTAAAATTACTTTATTAAGTTTGGAGTCTTTTTTCAAAATTTTACATTTATTGCTGATTGTTTTTTTTTTTTTGAACAATTTATATAATTTTTATTTTAATTTAATTATTGAATTACTTTTAATTTATTAAGAACGAGTTTAAATTTAACTTTATATGATATATGTTGCATATAAAATTTATTACAATTAATTTATTAATCTTTGAGTCATTTCTTGATTAGTAGAATTCTAGTTTTTATGAAATTTTTGTTCTTTATTGAATTAAAATTTTTGAATAATTTATAAAATAATTATCACTTTTAATTAATTTATTATGTGATTTGTGTTTAAGTTTAACTCATCTTTGTATATTATCTTATGAAGTAAGAGTATGGTTAATAATTCTTATATTATACATGTTAAGGAAGGAAATTAATGTTCAACTCATTCTTGTAAACTTGACTGGATTGCACCTTATTTATATATTATTTATATATTTTTCATTTTGTTCAATGATGTAAATAAAATTTCTGCATTCTATTGATTTTGTTACGAGATTTTAATTTTATAGGTTAATTTTCATATTTGATTCCTTAATTTTGGTTATCTATAGTTTTACACATTTACATTTTAATTTTCTTTATTTACAATTAAATTTGTTTTTTTTAACTATTTCAATTACATTAATAGAATTTAGCTTTATGCTTTGAAACTCATATAAATAGTTATAAATATACCTTAAATCAGTAATACATAATGAAATAGAGGAAAACTAGAAAATTAGTCATTGCTCTCCATGAAAGCCATATGTTTTTCATTATATAAATACGTATGTTACATCTAATGAACCTTCACTGGTTACATAACAAAATATAAGTTTAAATAATTTTAGTTTCATAAGTCTTCATAGAAAAACATAAATCTATACAATAAAATTTTAAACAATTTTTCATTATATTTATTAATGTTAGTCTTACAAATAACTTTATTTTAATCTAAAAGAATATTCAAATAAAAACTCCTAACATTAAATAATTAGTATTACAGACATGAATACTATAAAACTTTACTCGTTCCATTAATAACAAGTAATTGAAATATACAAATTCAAAGTAATTTTTTGTTGTCAAGAAATAATGTGATTTTTTTTTATCATAATACTTGTAATACTTAAGCCATCTAACTTTTATTATAAAAGTAGGGTTAAATTATTTATCTTTTTGAATTTTTATGCTATTATTTATAGTTCTTAACAACTTATTTTAATTGAACGCTTTGTCTTAATTGAGTGTTTCTGTTGCGGATTTTTTATACTTAATCAATTTTGATATGGTTATTATCTGTGTGGCCAAGTTTATCATGATATAAAAGATTATATTTAAGTTGGAACTAGGTATATTAATATTTTCTATTTTTACATTAATTATTAATGTATATTATTAAATTAAATGGGTGCTTATTTGATAGAAAATGTGAAAATATAATTTTTTTATAACTAAATAGTGAATTATATACAAGTCATCATATTTTAGCATGTGGTCTTTGGCACTAATATGTCTAAGCTTTGAATTTAGATAGTTCAGAAGAAAAAGTAAATAAAGAGATAGCAAACACTGGGTTTATGTTTTCCTAATGAGCAGTTGTATGAACTGCGGCCACAGTTGAAACCATGGAGTCTACTCCACAGATATTTCGCCCCCGACAAATCTTGTAGTATCCATTTTCTCCCCAATTCTCTCCCCAGGAGTTTTTAATGATCCAATACGGCTTCTCCTTCATCCGAATGGGTGCATAGGCACCAGAACCATATCCCACCAGTAAAACTCCATGATCCAGCCTTTTTGAGCATATGTATGGGCATGATACTCCATGCATATATGTCTGCATAAATACTGCATTGATGGCCACTGTGTTTGTGCCCATTCAAAGTCACAAGATATCAGCTTTATCATATTGGTAAGTAAATAAAAGAGTAAATACTAGTTTACAATAACAATAGTAGTAGTTCTCACCTGCAAGAGGGCCATTTTTCACAAGATTTGCAGCAATCTGGTCTTCATCAAGTGAGACGACACTGAAGTTTGCCACTGATGCTGCAATCTTTGCTTTCTCAAATTTACAGGTCCCTCGATCAGTACCAGAATAAGGATAGTCTTCCTCGCGCATGACCCCACCAGATTTTAGGATGTACTCAAAAGCACTATTCATCAATCCACCATTGCACCCAGAGTCACAAGAACCTGGTTCATCTGGATCACACTACACATTGAAATGGATCTAACTTAGAGAAGATAAGAAGGAAACATTTGGTAATCAATAATAATTTCTCCCTCCTTGGTAATTAATTCATTTATACCAAACTTGTTTACAGTGATTAATTTAAGACTTCTATTCATTTACTATTTTGTGAGAGTATTTATAAAAAAATATTTAATTCAATTTCAAATTCATGTCTAAAATTGAAGGTTCCAAACATAGGGTAGGCAAGGCATCTTCGGGGTACACACATAGCCATGGAAAGATGGTAGAAATTAAAATGATCAATGATATGAACCTTTTTAGATTGAACACCTTTTAAAGTGGAGGATGTACATTAGAAAACAGACTGCACTCATTACATTGACGTGTGAACATATATGAATGAAATAAGTGTATTTTATCCTCTAAAAATATCACCTTCGGGAATCATATTCACTTATTGACACTCCATAAAGAATTAAGGTGTACTAAATTTTTCCATCAATAAGCATAGAAGAACTAAGTTTAGAAAAAACACCTTAATGGTAAAGCCAAATTATATCTCAGGACACTTGTACTAAACAAACCATTACCAAATTTCACCTCTCAAACTCAGCACACTCGAACTACCCCAAAAGAACAAACAACTGAAAACAACAATCCGAACACATGCTTAGTAAAAACGTATATGCTTCTTCTTTATGTCCTAAAGTTTATCATTTTTTCCAGAACAGTTAGTTTCCTAACTACAGAGGACACGAAGTCTCTTAAACTGAGACAAAGATTACACCATATCAAGCAATAAGACTAATAAAAAATTGCATGAACAAACAACGAGTTAAAACTTGTTAGCAAGAAGATAAAGGGCCAAAGAAAGAAACAAAACAAACCTCGTGATCACAATCGACAAGCTGCTGCTCACTAAGACTGACAAGTTCCCCGGTTGCCAGAAAGTGAGCCCCTTCGAGAGCCCCAGTGGTGCTGAAGCTCCAACACGAACCGCATGAACCCTAATTCACCAACCAGTCAAAATCAAATATTCCAAAGCAAACATTCACAAATCATATAATCATGATTAGTACAATTGGTACCTGATTCTTGACAGGGGTAACTGCACCTTTATCTCTCCAATCAAAATCACTCGGAAGATTATCAGTGGGGAGAATGGGAGCCTTGTTCGCATCAGAGGGCAACCTCACACCTCTCAGGCCCAAAACCTTATTTTGGAACTCCGACGGCGTAAGGTCGGAGAACCGCGTCACGCCGTGAACCGCGGAGGGGTCCATGCTCTGGTGGCGCCGAGCGCGGCGCAAGTTAGCCTTGAACACCGTGAACCTGTAATCGTGCTCCTCCCTGGTAGCGTACGCCTTCCCGAACCTGCGCTTGAACTCCAAAAAGTGCTCTTCTGCGCCGAGCCGGACGCCATCCACCACCTGGCGGATCAGCGAGTCCTCGCCGCCATCCGACGAGGCCGCCGCCATAAAAACGACGACGGAGAGCACAACAGCGAAGATGATAAGAGTCCGATTCATGATGGAATAATTTGAGTGTGGAAAGTGTGAGTTTTGAAGTTAGTTTTTATAACGTAACGGTCATGCTAAGAATAACAACCCCACTACCGATTGCTTAGGAGACAGGTAAGCTCTAATAGGTAACACCCAATCCCTACGCAACACACAACTACCCTGTGCTGGACAAATTCTTCCCCCACCCCCGTACCCTCTTCCTGTACCCCATATAATTTTTTTATTCTATAACTGTCCTTTATAAAATTACATAAATACTCCTATCTTAATAAAATTTCTCCTCTTTCCAACTGAATGACCAGGCCATCTGGTTTAATTTTTTGAAAATGAGAACCGGATGCACCCCTATCCAGTTCATAATTTCAAAAAAAAAAAATACAAACCGTCCGGTTTATATAAGCCATTCGTGACTTCCGTTCCTTCGTTATTCAAAATTTTTCAATTAATCCTTCATAGAAGCATTAGGTAACCAATTTATGATGTTTATTAGCAATTAGTAGGTGATATTGATAATTAGAATAGTTGATTTGGGATTTGGGGACTGTCGACGGCGAATTTGAGGATTTTCCGATCTGCTGGGTTGAGAACCGGATGGAGTCGTCCGGTTTGTAATTTTTTTTTTAAAATGAGAACCGGATACACCCCCATCCGGTTCATAATTTTAAAAAACGAAAGAGAGGGTATTTATATAATTTCATGAAGGGCAGTCGTGGAAAAAAAATTATATGGGCGTGCAGGAAGAGGGTATGGGGTGGAGGAAGAATTTGTCCCTGTGCTGTCCTTCACCCAAAAGCCCAATAACATTACTTGGGCTTAATTAGTCCAAACTCCAATTGGGCCTTTTCCAATTATTCCTAACCCAATTGAGTTTAGCAGAGAACGACGGCGAAAACCTTATTCGTCGTTTCTCTTCGACCTTCGTTTCACGGCGGCGACTTTGACGCTTAATGTTGAGTAGTTGTTCTTATTTTCTGTTTAGTTTTTTCTCTGTTTTATGAAAGCAATTTTTTTATAGTTTGTGTGCACTGCAGATGGAGGGTAGGTTTGCTGAAGAACTTTACGCTGAAAGCTTAGAACTGTCCAAATTGGAACTCACATCCACCAGTGCTGTTGATGAAAAAGATAAGCTAAACGGTAAGATGTAGTGTGAGTGAATTGATTTGGGAACACTTTTACAAAAGGGCCATATACTAAATGCATCATCGTTATTATTTTTCAGTCTCTTGCTTTAGTTAAGGCTTTTAATTTTTCATTCTGGTTTTAGATTGTGGTGGTGATGATGATTTCAGTTTTTGGAATGATTCTGATGACAAGTTCGATGATTCGTTGGATTTGGACAGGGAGTGGCAGAGGAGGCATGACCAATTCCATACGGTGTTTGTTTCTGCATTCTGGAATTGGTTTTCTTTATTTTTGTTTCTAATTCTATACTTCAAACATTGTGATTAACTAACTATTCATTTTCAATTCTCCATCATATTTTAGAATGGGTATCGAGATGGTCTTATAGCTGGGAAGGAAGCTTCTGCTCAAGAGGGGTTCAATATTGGTTTTAAGCAATCGGTTCTTGATGGTTACAGTTGGGGTGTTGTAAGAGGTGTTACCAGGTATTCTTAGAGGGAATACATGCAGTATATTTTATTTTTAGTACTGTTACTGTTTCACTAATTGTACTTTTTGGCCACTTGTTCTTGTGAAGTTCTTTTTCTCATCTTCCACACCAATTAAAAGAGAAGTTGATTGAAACAGAAGAAAAGAGGAATGAATTCCGAGGGCTGTATGAATCTGTTCATTCTTTGTCAACAACAAATGCCCTTGGATTGTTCAGTGAAGAAATTAAAGCACAAGAAGCTTTGGAACACAGTGAACACTCAGAAGTTAGCCATCACACAGCAGGTTTGCAAGAACAGCCTTCTCATGGTTCTCAACTGAGAATTTATCGTGGACAACTTGAATCTCTGATTAGTGATTCTCCCACCATTGATATTCATTTACCTGAACCAAAATAAATGGTGATCTCTCCATTTTATGTAATAATATACTTCAGCATAGAATGATAAGAGCTTCTTGTGGGACACGTTTTCCGACTTTATGATTGTAAAAACAGATCAGAACGTCATGTTCATTATTTTGAATTAACACAGAAGAAAAAGTTTTTTTTTTTTTTTTCAATTTGATCTCGGCAAATACGAGTTTACTGCAGTTAGTAGTTTTCATGCGCACACATGTATAAACTTCCAACCACAATTTGAATTACAAAGCCTCAGCGACTAAGCATTATTGTATTTTTCATTTTTCACCCGCCATAGATTCTTCCATTGGTAACTAAACCTCAACAGTTGATTGGAATTATTAACAGAACACAATCATTCACTACTTGTACTTTTATAATTCCTGATGATGAAATATGAGTAAAATAAAAACAAAATCATATAAAGCACATATCTATGCTTTTGGACAGAAATAAAATACATTAACAGATCTCGAGGGTGATTTGAATCTGATATAAACAAAAGTAGCAGTGCATCAAACAACTTAAAAAAGGTAAATACAAAGTATGCAGAACAAATTCATACAGCAAATCCACGTCCAATTCTTGTGTTTCAGTATTCATGTAAAAGCCACCAAACCCTGCCGGTTGAATTTTCTCCAAGCTTCAGAAAGCAGATGCATAGGAAGTTACTCGTTGAAATGGGTACCTGCATATTCTCCTGGTTGTGGAGATTGGCCTGTTCCTGGTGTCTTTGATTTCTGTGCGAGATAGCACTTGATATAAGGAGATTTCTGGCCTCTCAGTTTTTACCTTTGTGGCATGCATACATCAGCTACACGCTTGAATAGGTCTTGCATGAGCAAAGGGTGAACCATTTCTTATATGAGCTTCGCATTTGGGCACTGACATTACTGCTTCAAAAGCTTCAACTAGCAATGACACCTTCCTTTTCCCTGCCGGAGCAAGGCGTGTGACAGTTTGTCTGAGTGCGAAATCAAGCATCCATTCCTCTGCATTTTTTCTTTCATCTATCATTTGGTGCTTCAGATAAACTTTCTCTGGCTCTTGCTCAGAAACAAAGGGCAGGAAATTTGGCTTTCGTGGGTTGATCTTTCTCATTTCCTCGTCCTCTTCCACAGGTCTCTTGCGCTTAGTTCCCCATTGCCAATTCTTGCTTGTGTGCTGCTCTTCACCACCTGTGCTCTTCAAATTTTCCTCTGATAAATTTTGCTCCTGAACAATAGTGCTGGTGCTTTCTTCAGGCACTTTAGTCATGTGAATTAGGTGCTTCTGGTTAAATTCATCATCTTCATTGTCTTCACAGCTCTCATCAATCTTGCAACTTTCACAAGTGTTGTGGCCTTCACTATTTTCAACTATCTCTTCATCCAGTAACATTGAGACACAGCCATCCTCATAATCCAAATGTTTCTCATTTTCTCTGTTGCTATCTTCTGCATTTGTTAGATGCTGAAATACTTCCTCAGTCAAAGTAGATTCGTCATACTCAGAATTTGAAGCTTTGGATGGATAATAGGTTTCTTTAATCACAAACTCCATGGTTTCACTTGTGTCTTCCAGGACAAAATTAGTGTAACGAGGCTGTGCTTCAAAACAGATCGTCCTCTCTTCTTTGGCTTCTTGGAGTCTGACCTCTTCAACTATAATGTCTGCATAATGGCTGTTAAAGATCTCATCTAACCACATTTCAGATATATCATGCGAACTCTCTGATAGCGACTCGAGTTTTGAGTTGATCTCCTCCACTGAACAGATGGAAGAATCAGTATTGTCTTCATAGCTGAATTCATGGAAATGTTCCTCCTCCCAGCTTGGGGAATAGGACTCATCCAATTCAATATCCTCCATGTGTTCGCCGTCATATCTAGGCTCATTGCAATAACTTCCGGTACATGTTTCTTCATGAAACCAGCTAGTTGGTTGGTTTTCCTCTGCATCTTGAACATCTTCTCTCCCTTTGTTATCTACTTCGTTTGCAGCAGCAGTGAAGTAGTTTTTGAAATCCTCTTCAAAATTGATCTGAGACTTTGGGAGATCATGAGCCACACCTCGAGTAACTAGCTTGACACCATCCTCTTCTGCTCCAATGCCATTCTCATCCTTTGCAAGATTGATATCTTCTTGTTTTTCAAGGTCTTTGACAGAGTTGAAGTTTCTCATTTCGTCAGCTCCTTCCCTTTCCTTAGAATAGATTTCGAAAAGGAAATCCATACCGAGTTCTTGTGCCAAGGGAGAGATTGTTGGATTACCAATTGCAGCTTCATCACATGCAGGTTTTTCATGAAAGAAAATCTGCTCAATATCAGAGTCTTGTTTAGCATCACAGAGGGGCACCTTCCATCTTTGAGGGATCACAACTTCCAGCTTCATATTCTTCTTCTGGGTCTCCAAAAGATGCCTCCTTTCCGACATGAAGCTCTTCAATGGAGGCAAAGGAGGATGACCATGGCCATTAAGAGAACAGTATGTATATGGGCAAACCTTCATGAGTGAAACGCCCTCAGAGTCAGTTCCACCGGGGTGAAGCGTGAGGTACTCGGGAAAGTTATAGTCTTTCAAAGTTGAAGAGCAGGTAGCCCTCTCTGGTGCATTCACTTCTTCGAACAGAACTTCTGATGTGAATTTTTTTGAACAATCTTTACAAGGCTTAAAACTAGGACTCTTGGTTAATGTCCTCATTGAATTCAAACTACTCGATCTAGACAAAGTTTTTGCAGGTTCTTTGCAAGAAACGGAACTAGTTTTTGAATTTCTCATACCCTTTTGAGGTAGACTCTTACCATCTGAACTAGATTGAGTTTGCCGATGACTAACCGACAAAAGCTCTTTTTTTGCTTCTGAACTGCTGGTGGGCTTCATGTAATTGGGTGAGCTTCTGACCAAAGCCTTTTGCTGTGGAGGGGATGCTGCAATAGTTGGCATTTGAACAGTTGGTGAATTTCTTGGTTGGGATAAGCTTCTTACCGAAGATGATGAATGAGAAAGCTCAAAATCAGAAAGCTGAAAGGACCTTGACTTCATCATTCTCTTCATCTTATCAGTTTTTCCATCTTGGTGCTGAGAGCAAGATGGCTTCGAGTTTGCTAAGCACTTGTCAGATTTGACATGATCAGCTTGGATACCAAGCTTTCCTAGAACTATTCTTTGAACCATATTCAACAGAAAATCACATACATAATAACAAGAGATTTAGAATCAAAATCGGTCTTCCTTTCTGTGGTGGAATTCAAGCACAAGAAGAAAAATTCCGCCTGTGCTTTGGTTTTCCACAAAAGGAAGATCACATTGCAAAAAAACAGAAGGGACTATATCCCAAAAAACCAAGAAAGATTCCCCTTCTTGGTTTAATCTGCTTTGTTTGCAGAACTTTTCCTTCTTGCTTACTCTCAGTTGTTGTGAAGATAATGGAATTTGAACAAGGCTGATACAAGTAGTTCATGGTGATGTGTGCTAACACAGGGTTTTAGTGCTTGTAACACCAGAACTCTCCATTTGCTAGTGACTTGTTTCGTATATTTAAAGCATAAAATCGTTGTTGATTTGATTCCTTAACTCACTCCCCTTCCAATGACTAGATTACCCTATCTTTCATTTGGATAAAGAGAACCTTTTCTAGGTGTCAGATGAAGACAATGCAATTTTTTTCTACTTTGCCATGCTTATGTTCTGTGGCAATTAAGTTCTATTAAAGCAGCCCTTTGGTTCACGAAATCGCCTCAACGGTTTTTTTGCTTCCAATCAATTGCATGTTAATGGTGTTACAGAAACAGATTTCAAAGTGTGTTAGATTTGAATCATGGCTCTACCAGAACACGTATTCTTCAAGTTTTAGTATACCTACTTCCTTCTCGCAGTAGTTTTGGACCTTGTTTTTAAATGAATGGTGCAACTCATCACATGCAATGTCAGAAGTTGATAATGAATGAATAGAACATTTTCTCATAATTCAACTATTAATAAATTGTAATGATTCAGGATAATTAATACTAATGCTTCAAATTTTCCAAGTTTGTATTAAACAAACAGAATACTAATCAAGAGTGATAGTGTAACTTCATGTTTTAAAATTTATAATTAATTTAAATTAAGAAACATATTCAGCAGGAGGAAGGCGAATTAAAGAGAGGTGGAAATTTTGTCTATATGGGCTTCCTGTGGAGCCTAATGGGCCATGGGCCCATCTCAAACTAATATCTCAGCTCCTTCAAAGATTCAAAGAATGCTTAATGGTGATTATGGTATGGTCCCAAAACGAAGAAAAAAAAGTTAAAACTTAAAATCAAATGGTAAGTAATCACCCTTAACAAAAAGTGTAATGCTTCATTGGGATATGATCACTGTATCTTTTATGATGGTAACTGAAACACCACCAACCAAGGCTTTCTCTCAATTAATCCATTAAGTATCTGAAATAAGGTTAATGAAGATGGTTTTGGTAGTATTCAAAAATAGTTTAAATCAGTTTTGAGGGGAGCGTCAAAGGTCTAACATGTCGTGTACAAATTTCTAGATAGACCCTATTTATTGAATATTTTAAGTTAAATTCGAGATAGACGTATTTATCGAATATTTAAAGTTTATATTCAATTATCATTAGAACGTTGAGCGAAGAAGTCCGTTTTAAAGTTGAGTTAATTGTGATAGGGAAAGATAATCTTCCTTCCATATGTTTTTTCAACCTTCATTTATTTGATTTAAAATCACTTCAATTGATTTAAACAAAAAAATCAGTTTCGCTTTCATGTTAATATTTATACTAAAAACATGTAACTCTTAGGCTAAGAATGTTTTTTTAAGTTCTGATGCATAAAAGGTACTAAAAGCATATTAATAAGTGTTTATAATTTTTATAAGTCAAAAAAGTTAAACTAATATATATTCTTTATTAATTAATAAAGAAGGTTCCGTCTTCTAATTTATGTAGTTTATTATTAATTTTATCTTTATTAATATATTTTATTATTTTACCTTTTAGGTTTTGTAACTTTTTAAATTCAAATAATTATCTATAACAAAATTATAAACATTATTTATTTTATAATGATTTTAATGAACAAAATTTTTATGAATTTAATTATTTTTTTAAGAAGTACGATAAAAAGTATTTCTTATTTTTTGTTATAAAAAAATGGGAACACTCATTTACCTTAGTGTATGTGTTTCTTCAAGTAATAATAATTTTGAAATAGATATGAATTTGTGTATACTGATTTTATGGTATTATACATATATAGATATCGAAATTTATATTTAGATAACCAATTTGAATCTTTATTTTTTTTTTACAGTTAAAGAACCTATTCAGTTAGTTTCTTATTTGAGCACTTTCTTCTTCTAGGACATGCATCATTTTAACTTCTGCGTCAAATCAAATTATTTCTTGTTTAATTGAATTAAATTTTTGTTTACATTTATTTTTAATTAACATTCAAAAATTCAATTAACTTTGTAATAATCATGAAATGCGCAAAATATTAGCTAAATATTATTTAAATATTCATTGACTGTATGCTTATTGATTTCCAATTTTAATTTTTTAATTTAATAATAATTTAGAATGTATTTTATGTATAAAGCATAAAATATTATAATTAACAGTTTTATTAGTAGTAAAATATTTTAAGCAACCAAAAAATAGAATCTATTTCTTAACCATCTAATCAAGAAATAAGGCCAAGCAAATAATATACAAAACTTTATTAAGAAAATATAATAGAAACACATGAATAATACTAAATATAAAAATTTTAATAAAAAAAAAAACTACTCTTTACTCTTTTCCTATTTCCGTGAAGAAATTATGAACAGTAACATGTCTTTCCAGATTCAGCACAAAAAAAGTGCTTACAAATTTATCACTTTAAAAACATAAGTATTAATTAAGGATAGTAGTTCTAGAAAACTGAAAATTGCATAATGAAATAGAGCAGCTTCTGTGTAATACAGTATAAAGTAAAACAAATCAATATTATTAGTATCATATCATAACCTTTCCAATAGGTTTGATATGATTAAGTGATAATCCAGACTATATATATGCATGTACTTGGAGTGTTCTTTTTGTTTCTCTCTCTTTTTGCAATTTTTCCTCTGAAAAAAGTAATATGCTGGCAAAAAAATTCTATGCATAAACAAAACTAGCCAACCGAGAGGGTCAAGATCCTTATAATATTACGGGGAGATAGAGCACGGTACTTGCACAATTCTTACATCTACAACCTTAGAGATTAATTTTGTAGCAAAATCTAATGAAGTAGTCCAAATTGGAAGAGTTTTCTTCTGTTTATAGGATTTGATCATTGACATGTAACAATATGAAGTAAAACAAATGGGACACGTATACAAATTAAATAAAAAGAGAATTATTTATATTCCTTTCCGAAGAGCAGCAAATAATACAATAAAAATGGGAGAAACAAGTAAAAGAATATACGGCAAAACCTGATTCATTGCACTTTCTTGAACCAGGCCATCATCTTCTTGGGAGTAGTTAGATTTTTTCTCTACAAATGCATCAAAATAATTCTGGTAGCCTGTGTTCTTTAAATAAAATGGAGATGTTGTTGTCACCTTCATCAATTCCATAGCCTGCCAGAGTTTGTTTGTAATAAGCCATGAATGCAAAAGATAAAAAACAATAATTAAATGTGTGCCTTCTTTTCCATGATGTGCTTAGGAAACATCATAGATTAATGTTTTAGACACTAGATAAAGTACCAGTTCTTTTACATTCAGGTTGGACTGTGCCTTCTTTTCCATGATGTGCTTAGGAAACATCATAGATTAATGTTTTAGACACTAGATAAAGTACCAGTTCTTTTACATTCAGGTTGAACTGTTCTGTAGAATATTATTTTTCTGAAAGACAAACACATTGCCCATCACACCAGAAATTACCTGAAAGCTGTACACGAACTGTCTTGCTTTCTTGCTTACATTAGGATTTGGGTGAGATAGAAGCTTCTCGTACATACTTCGAGCCTCATTGGACCTGCCAATATCAAAATATGTTAGGAACTCTTGAAAAAAGAAAAACGGGTCAGTTCATAATAAACACCACCACTTTTTAGTATAGAGGTTGTAGTTGTTCCTACACAAAGTCCCAGTTGTACCAGACTAACTGACCTATAATCTAAATGTTCACGCATGGCAATAATAACATACAACTCATTCTCAAGAAAAACAAGGTCTCAATCAAAATTAACTCGGCTTCATATGCTGCAGTGGCAACTGACAAGGATTTCATTCCCATATTTTCCCCCCGGATTGCAACTTCACTTTCGGAAGAGTAAAATAGTTAAAGCTACCATCTAAATGAGCTAGGTCATTGATGAAGATGCTATTTCACTATGAACTAGTTTTTATCTTGCCCCTTGCATAACAAAATTGACATTTGGAACCCTGATTGTGACTGCAGCTTAAATTTGACCACTTCAATGGCAAAGATCCCTGTTTCTAGAAGGAACTTCAGCAAAGACTGAGCCATCTCAGCCACGGCAACCAACACTTTAATCAGGGTCATATCCTGTATTCCCAACATTATGTATTCTGGGGAGGGGGAAGGGGAGGTCCTACGTCATCACTTCGCATCAAAAGCCTAAAATTATACAGTATGATTGGGTGATGATGACATCATCAAGAAGTGAAAAAAAAAAAAAAAACTTCTATTGAGCTGGATAAGGATAACAATATTGGAGACTACAAGGCAATACACGATAAACCAATTTGACACACAATATGACACCATCTTCAGAACCACTTAATTGTTCATCATTTTAAGTTAAACTTACACCAACAAACAAAATGCATGATTTTGAATAAGAACAGTCATCAACACGAACACAACACAACGTCATCAATTCTATGCAGAATAAAATTTGGTAGTTTTCATTAGAAGTTAAGGTATGTGAAGTTTCTGATCATACCTACTGAGGGAGTCTTGACAAATCGACCACTGCAAAGCAGCTAGTCCGTGGAGTTCACTCTGCAAAGACATGATTAATCTCATATATTCCTCCAAATTTTTTCCCTTAGTTTCCCTGCTAGAGTATGTTATTACATTTAAAAGTTCAAAAAATAGACGTGATGCTATGCTCAATAAAACTTGAAAGTAGAAAAGAAAAGAGATTCTTCCGCCGGTCCCCATTTTCACCTTCATCAAGCATGAATTTAGCTGGTTTTCAGTGGGATGATATTAGCTTTTTACTGAAGATAAATATGATCTTTTTTTTCATACCAGATAAGTATTTTATATTAAAACATTTACCTTGAAGGTTATTTTATCCATGACCTTCTCATAGTAGGACAATGCTTCCTTCAGCTTTCCGTCATTCATTAACAAGTCGCCATCCTTCAAGGCCTATAAATATCACATGCAACTTAGAAAATATGTAAGCTAGGATTATCAAGTAAAAGATAATCAACTAAAGAAAAGAGGCAATAACAAATTAAATTAAAAAGATAAGCATCTAAATAGAAAAGCATTTAGAATTTAAGATATCCTAGCTAAAGGATTAAAAAAGTTTGTGCATGCTAATTTTCATTCTCATCACATATTTCCCCCCAACCCGTTGCTCCAATCTAACAATCCTGGTTCTCATCGCATATTTGCCCCAATCGGTCAATCACAATACTGAACTGAAAGGCTTCGTTGCTATAACCAGTGAAGATTGAATTTACCAACCAGGAAGAAAATTGTGGTTATATTGCAAATACAAGAGACTATTAACATGTCCGTCAATATAAAGGTTAAGCTCAAATCATTTCAACTCCAAATTGGCATTTAGAAGTTGCTAGATTAATTTATTTGATATCAGCAGGCAAAAAGGACTAAAAAGTTTGTTTGCTTACAATCATCAGTTTTGAAATTACTTATTTTATTTTCTTGTAAATATAATTGTTTGAGATGAAAACTGTTAAAAGGCTCTAAATTTAGTTTATTACCACTGAATGCATTTTGAACACTTTAGGAAGAACATATAAGTTGAATGTCAATCTATCATATTCTATCAAACCAAGTTAGGTCCATGGTTTGAATAAGCGAAGAAACCAGAGCAGCTTGAGCCGTATTTTTTTTTTATATTGGTCATAGCAATCAATTGTTAATGATAATCAACAGTCAATACTAATATTACAAAAAACATACTAAAAGAAGGAAATAATAGCAGTAATATTTTGGGATATCGCTATACATGCGTACCTCCTCACACTCAGCTTTTATCTTTGGATCAATATTCGATCCAATTTTCTTTTTGTAGGCAGCAAGTAGCTGCTTTGTGCGTTCTTCTTTAACAGCTTTTTCTTCTTCAGTCTCTAGAACATCTCCTGGACGTATAACTCTCCCACCACCAAACTGAAAATGCCCAAAAGGAAAGAGTAAAAAGTGGGGTTAAAGAATAAAGGGGAATCATCAACAAGTGGCCTAAATTGATTTCATTAGGCAGGACTATTTGACAAACACTAAACACCATACTGTTTTTGAAATATTGGCAGGTCTAGGAAAGACACCCCAGGTAGAAACTTTTGGCTTGTAAAGTTCAGCCTCGTCTTCCTTAGTCTGTTCAGGTTCTGGAGCCGTTGTATCATTAAACTTGCTTGTGTCTCCTACAATAAGCTCCACCTCAGGCAAGTCATCATCAAAGAAGGGGTCCGAAATAGGAACCAACCCAGGTGGCAATCCCCTAGTTGTCTTCTTATCTGCAAAGCCAAGCCCTACAAAATCCATCTTTGAAACTGAAAGTTCTCCCTTCCTACCAACCTTCTCGTCCATAACATTTTCCTCTGAACTCCTCTCACTACCTCCCAAGGATCCTAAAATCGAATCCAAACACCCATTTTAGCACTGCATGCATATTGAAGGACGGATATATACCTTCCCGTTATACATTACTAAAGAAAAATCAATGGAAGTCCTAGTAAGATGGAAGATATCAACAAATATCTTTCACACAAGTCCCCTCAGGTTTGTTTCTAAAGTATCAGTTTCTCTACAAGTACTTATAAGAGAAAAAATATTTTAAAACTAATTAAACTTTTTTCATCAGTTAAAATCAAATTAGTTTTTAGATGAAAAACCTTCCATAGCAGTCAAAAAGTATACAAGTTTTTTTAATGAGAGTATTCAGTTGAGCTTTAAGAAAAGACTTTTATAAAAAGTCATCTAGATTTTTAAAAATTATGTAAGAATATAATGATTTTTTAAAACATTTTGATTAGGATTTTGAAATTTTAATTTTAAAGGATTTATAAAAATTTAAAGGATTTCACGTCTTTGAAAAATTCATAGCTATTCTACATTTTACTCTTTTTTCACCAATATTGAAGTATATCTAACTTGTAACCAAAGTATATCTTAATTGCAGGCAATGCCAATATCCAAGATATAACATTTGATATTAATATCAAATGATTATTGAAAATAGTAAGTAATATTATTATTTGTCATTATTTTAAATAGATAAAATCTTAAACATCCAATCAAAACAAAACAAAACATTTACATGGCAAGTCATTATTTCAAACCAAAGTAAACTGAACTTATGATCAATAAATTTCAAAACAGTTATCATAATTAATGAGAAAAATAAAAGATAAATAACAAGATGTTGGTTAAAAAAATGCAAAATCAATAAAAATTGTAAATTGACTCTAACATATTATTTTCCTATATAGCATTTATTTGTATATTTAAAGTTATAATAATTCTCATTATTAATATTTTCTCGTTCTTACTCTTGGCTCTTCTCGTTATGATCTTTTTAGCAGTAGTTCAAAATAATAGAAAAAATCAAAGTGATTATTTATTACATTTTTTAATCTGTAAATTAGTAGTAATATTTTTTTATACTTATTTGTTTAAAACCTACAAAAATAATTTTGTTGACTTCTTATTCTGATATATTTTTTTTTATAAATGTATAAAGTACTTCACACGTAGACGCATATAAAAGAATTAGGATAACTTTTAAATGAATTCTCACTGTTGAATGCCGTTTTAATGTTTAAAACTATTGATTGAATACTACGACGCTGTTTTAGAAAAAAAAAAATTAAAATCTTTTGAAATCTGAATTGAATACTCCCTCTCAATTCATTTCATCTTCTTAATTTTCTTCTTCTACAAGTTTATTCAAACAAAGTTTAAGTTCAAACACTTAGAGTTAAAAACAGTGGAGGTTGCAAGAATTGCTTATTTACAGAGAATTATATTAATTGTTATAGGAGGGGAGCATGGCTTAATCACTGAGAATTATATTAATATTACATTAATCGAACACATGAATGAATTTATGAGCAACAAGTACTGATTATTACCTTGTGTTTGTGTTGTTTCGCTAAGAACCACACCTTTGTTCTGCTTGTACTTTTTGGCCTTCTCCATTGCAATCTTCACAGCATCTGGCAAATCCTTTTTAACCGAATTCTCTTCATCAGCGCCTTCCGTAGTTCCCAAATCAGACTTCGATTTTACGGACTTTTTATAAGCTTCGGCCTTGCTGAACGCAAGCTTCATGGGATCAACTGGGCCCGTGCGGGCTTCGGGCGAGGGCTCAGAAGATTCATTATTGTCAGGACCCACGGCCCAACACAACTGCTTGGCGGGCTTAAGAAACGGTGAAGGCGGGCCTGCGAGTTTTGCGGGGCCCGCAACCCGTAACGAAGAGAACCATGAAGGCTGTAAACAAGCCATGTTTTAAGTGTGTGAGAGAAAGGGAAGAATCAGCAAAAACAAGTATGTTCTATTGTTTGTTAGATAAGGCAAACAAACCAAACCAGCAATTTTTCTGACCTTTTTATTTTTATTTTATCAACTTTATTAATTCCTCGCCTCTCCTTTGAAATTATTTTTTTCAAAAAAATTTAAATCCTAACAATATTAATTTTAAGTTGGCAAAAATATCAAAATAATCTAAGTTTGAAAGTTAAACAATAATTCCGAAACTTTTAAGATAAAAAAAAATCCTCTAAAAAGTACCTATAACTATCATTAACTATCATATTTAGGCATACCATTCAAATTTAATATGAATTTATGTTACATCAAATGGTATATAGTCTCACCCACTCAAACAATTTAATAAAGAGATGCAAACACAATAAGTAGATTATACAATTTTATACAGTTAGCAATAGTCAAGTAACTTGGTTATTAAATAATTCAGTAAATAGCACAAAGTTTGTATATTGGTACTTAGTTACTCTGTTAAATAATTGAGCCAGTTCCTCGCATTGTTATATTCTAACACATCATTCAAAATTAATATGAAACTATATTACACAAGATAAAAACACACTCAATTTTATATGTATTACTACTCATACTTTCTAAAGTGGTGGTATAATCATTCTCATTGTGTTAACGATAAAAGAATTATATTGATTAAAATTATTAACAAATGAGAACTTTATATTTTGATATTTTTTACTTTTAAGATAGTTATTCGAGTAGAATATTATTAAAAAACGTACTTATATTTGGTCTTTGTCAATTTATAGAGTTGTGGTAGATCTCTATATGAATGGATATGGATTAGTACCCCATAACACATTAATATTAGATTAGTCTAATATCAAACACACCTTACTTATATTAATCTCATTTTTTAAGTGACTATTGTATTTGACACTGAAACATATTTGATAGTATTTCTTAATTCATCACTAAATCTTCTTATTTTTTTTGATAAATAATTTTGGTTATCTATAATATAAACTAATTTTATTATAGGCAAAAACTAAAATCACATATTTACAAAAGTTGGTAGGAAAATCATTAAAATAAAAATGCAATAACATAAAAGCATAGTTACTAAAACACATTTTTCTTACTTTACCTATGTCATTTTTTAAATATTACAATTATAATGTATATATATTTTAGTTGTAATGTAATCTTTTCTTTAACTTTTTGTAATTATTTTTTTTGGTTTTATAGCATGTTTAATCAATTATATATATATATATACACATGCATGTTTAATCAATTATATATATATATATATATATATATATATATATATATATATATATATATATATTTTAGTTGTGTATTTGTGTTTTTTTTTCTCCATAAAGTTAAATTTGTATATTTTTATTTTAATTTATTTAATTTTAAGTTATTTTATTTCATTTTAAATGTTTTGTAATTTTTAAATTTTTATCATATTATTTATAAATTTTAATTTAATCAACATTTATAATTTGCAACCAATTTCGTAGTAGCTATAGAATAGCTTGCAGCTCATTTAACCTCCACAAGTTCCTATTTAGAAATGGGCTTTCATTTTTGGGTTTAAACACAGACTGTGCCCAACCCAAGACCATAGGGTTTTTTATTTTTATTATGAAATTGAAAAAAAAAAAAAGTTTAGGGTTTTTGCAGGCTTGCTCGGTGATATAAAAGGGAGTCCTTATCTCCTCTTATTGTTTAGGTTTTCTTAGCGAGTGTTACCCTTTGCTCCCAGTACTGAGCTTAACCAAACTTCACAAGGTATGCTTTTTATTGTTCTACCATTCAATCACAAAATTTCATCCCTCTTTCGCTGTACCATATCAAGGTTTACTTTAATTATCGGTTTCATCGATTTCTAATCAGTTTTGTTTTGACCTTCGTGTACTGTTTTTGTGATGTCATGATTTTGAGTTCTATCTGATTTCATTTCTCCGAATTTGGTCCTTTTATTGGGATTTGCATACCATTTCTCTCTTTTTGTTGCATGTGGGATTTTTGAAATAATTGGTTTTAAGTTGAAATCCTTTTTTTTTTTTTTTTTTTTTTTTTTTTTTTTTTTTTTTGGTTTTTTTTTTTTTTT
>Ga0209700_101593_pt1 | contig 47278 bp, 14 predicted proteins | sample SiratroredBW_FD_187528 | JGI IMG/M metagenome (GOLD analysis project Ga0209700, IMG submission 187528) | Root nodule microbial communities of legume samples collected from California, USA - Siratro red BW (SPAdes) (version 2) | ecosystem: Host-associated > Plants > Roots > Nodule | place: USA...
TACACACTAAAAAAAAAAATAAAAACTTTTATGAAAAGACGCAAACGTGTATAATAAAGTTAATTTCATCATTTTACATATTTGGAAGATTTACATTTAAGAATTATAATGAAGGAATCAATATGAATATTAATATTGTTGTATAATGGTCAGATTTCGACAACAACAATACAACGAATACGCATACAGGAAAAAAAAGTTATTGTATATACAAAAGCTTGTATGACTTAAATTTATTGTGTGTTGGTATTTGTATTAGTAGGAAAGTGAAACACTGGTATATAATCTTGTTTTTAGGAGTTTTGAGTTTTAAAATTTAATTGAGTAACAGTATATTTTTTATTTGTCATGAATGTCATAATTTGTGAAGTCACTAACCTTCATCACTTTAGTTAAAAATGGATGTATTTTAATAAACTTAAACTTAATTTAAAGAATTATTTTAATATTATCATATACTTCACATGATTTGTAATATTTGTAGGAGAAATTAAGTGTTCAATTTATTTTATTTTAGAAACCATTTGAACAAAACAGTAATATATAATTGAAGGATGAAATCAGTAGATTACTTTAAGTTGTACTATTAATGTTGGATTCAGCTGCAAATTGTGCAGCCGATACAGTCATGGTGCAGTGTGCCTGCCTCTCTTTTAATTTACAAGCAGGCCAGCACAATGCATAGGGAAGGCATAGATTTGTGTTAATTTGATGTGTTTTTGTTTGTGTTGTGTGGTTCTATTTTTCTTTCACCACTCTAAAAGGAAGCTTAGTAGGATTATAGCAGTCTTGAGAGTCAGCAGAGGTTAGACTAAACATTAGATGAGAAAATGACAACACCCTGCAGTAAGCACAAAAAAGGTGCTACCTCTCACATTTCCATATCCTTCCTCATTTGTCTTCATTGGGAAAGGTGTGGTTATGTATCAGCACTCAGCAATAAGAGCTCACAGCTTTTTTAAGATTCAAAACAACTTTGTTGAACATCATTGGCATAAGTTTTTTACCCTTTTCCATGCAATATCAAAATGTTAAGTTTTTCTTTAAATTGTCTGCATGAAACAAAAGGGTTTCTTTTGACTATTTAGATGCTAAGGTAACAAAACTAGTTAGAAGCTACATGTATATGCATTTTGATCTAGGTCTTACTGGCACTCACTGTAGGCTGAGCTATACTCATCAAATTTAGCAATTACTAAATCTGTTAGAGTGAAACAAAAAAATTATTCCATGATAACTATTCTCTCTGTGTGAGTTCTGTTCCTCTGATATGATTTATGAGTCACTGTAACTTGACAATGGAGTAAATCTTGTACATTTGCAAGAATAATTGAATGAAAATGCAAATTGAAACTTTGTTCCTATTGATACATTGCTCCCCTGATTTAAGGAATCAACAGAGAATATGAATAGGCATCAACATTTCTTTGCTTTCGCATGAATAAACATCCTAATAAAATTGGCATTTGACATTAAAAGTTAGTGTTGATTTCTATAATAACTAATTTTGACTTGAAAGTGTCAAAAACATTGGTGAGTTCCAAACAATGAATCATGTCAAATTCAGACATAAAATTAGTTATTACGTTTCATGTATGTTTTTTAAAACTAATAATTAATAACAGTTGGGCCTAATGGGAAAGGTGATCCATTTCCTGGCAATTGTTTCATGCACCTCCACATTTGCTTCCTGCACCCCATCATACTATGTGAATGAACATTTATAGCCTTATTAATGAAGACAAAAGGGGTTAGGGTATTCCGGAAAATATTTTTCGGAAGAGACTGGGTTGTGGGGGTGTAAAATGCCTTATGAAAAAATGTTTTTTATAAGAAGTTTTTGTATTATGAAAAATGTTTTTCGTAAAAAGCTTTTGTATTATGAAAAATATTTTTCGTAAGAGGGTTTTGTATTATCGAAAATATTTTCCGTAAGAGAATTTTATATTGTGGAAAACATTTTCTATAATAAAAAACCTCTTACGAAAAAAGTTTTCTATAATACAAAAATCTCTTACGGAAAATATTTTTCATAATACAAAACCTAGTCCTCACACTCCCTCTTTCGGAAAACATTTTCCATAATACAAAAATCTTTTACGGAAAACATTTCCCGTGAGGCATTTCACACATCCCACAACCTATTTTGAAATTTGTTTTTTGGAACTCATTTTCAGGATACGAGTATTACAACAAACTTATACCCACTCTATACCCTACGTAATGCGAAAACAAAAGCACGATGACATTGTCGGAGAAGCTTTTTTTACAACACCCACTATCACGGTCGCTGGATAACATCCACATCACTTAACAATACCCACATCACTTAACAACACCCACTGCACTACTCTCCTTCTGAATATTATGGCAAGAGAGTTTATGGGATTATGATATTGTGATGGGGTCCGGGAAGCAAATGTGGGGATGTAGGAAGTAATGGTCCCATTTCGTTAATCCTGGCCCATATCAAAGCAAAGACCAATCGCTATTTTTTTTTTTTTCACTATCCACTTTTCCCTTCTTAAATATTCCTAAAAACGTCTTAAATAGGTAGTTTGATATAGGTGGAGGAAAAAAACAAAAGACAAAATTAAAAAATGAAAAATGAAAACTTGTGGACTTATCCTTTGGCAGGAGCACTATAGAATAAGAGATGAAAACAGGGTGTGGGATTATGGCTCTCAGATATTTCTGCACTACAAAAATTTCAACCAGACATCATGATTCTTCTGCTAAAGTTCTTGTTCCATCTTCTCTTTCTTTAACAAACTCACTCATGCACAGTTCTACCCCAGAGACAAATACCAAGAACAAGTCTACTGCTGACAACTTGAAGAGCCTCGTCAACACTCTCGTGCTTCCTTCCATTTCATCTTCTCCACTTCACTCTCTCCACAGAGGCAACTGGGTTAAGCTCATTTGTGGTGCAAGCTTTGAGGTATGTAAACTCAAACACTCTTTATCTTGTTTCTCCCTTAGAAAGAGTTTCTCATATTTGTAATAACATTAACATACTCTCTCTCCATATATATAGGATGTTGTTGATATCAGAAATCTCAGCCTGGTTTACACTCTTGCTGGAGGTAAGGTCTTTTGTTTAGGGTAAGAGTAACATAACAAACAATATATCCATGCATGATAATCAACATGCTATTGAAGCTTCCTTAAGCATTGTTTTCCATAGTATAAATCCTTTGAGTAGTCTCAGCTCAGCCAAAATTTTGGCTTTTGGATTTTTATTTGGACAAAAGTTAAATTCAATTCTGTATGTGCTCTTGGTGTTATTCTTATCAGAATTAGAGTTTCATTTCATCTTGTTATTACACGAATTAGCAAGGTGAAAATGTATTTATGATTGGAGAATAACACCAAAAGTTTTTTAAGGAAGGAATTGCATTGCGTCTAATATTTGTCCTTTCGTTGTTTAAGTTATGCAAACTTGATCTGATTATTGACTCTAAGGAATATCGTGTGATTTAAATTGGATTACATGGTTGCAGTTGACTGCATTGACTGTGCTGCTGATGCATCAGTTGTTAGTGCTGTGAATGAAGGAATTGAAGCTGCAAGAGATATTGTATGCCTTAGAAAACCGTGGGTGATGATCAGTGTCAATAATGATAAAGATCTTCATTTTCGGAAGGCCGGTAAGTTTTAACCGGGTGCCTGGATCAGAAATCTTGTGGCGTGAAGGACGTTGCAAGTGTTTGAATTATCATGATCCATTTCAATTAGTTTTACATTTAAAACATCTGCAGGGTGAACACACTCATTTTGTCATAATATCTTGCTGTAAGCCAGTCCATATTTCAGAACATAGTTTACATATTTGAATTTCAGTACTTCTAGAGTATAATTTCACTGATTGGTTGTTGCTTTAATGACAAAGATTCAATATGATGCATCAGGTTTGAAAGGTTAATAGATGGCTTACATATGAGAATGTTCATGTCTTCTGAACAGAATTTGATCCAGAGGACTGTCCAGCAGACTGTTCACGGCCTTGTGAAAAAGTGTGCCCGGCTAGTGCAATATCATTCCTTGGGAAATCTTCGGGAATTTCATATAATAATGAAGCACCAAGTGTACTAAAGGTTTCAACTTGCTTTTACAAACTTCTTCTGAACATACAAGCTATGTTCTTAAAAATTAAAAATGTTCAATTTGCTTGAACCTGCAGGATGGAGTCATAACAGATCGCTGCTATGGCTGTGGTCGCTGTCTTCCAGTTTGCCCCTATGATAAAATAAGTGGGATACTTTCCAGTTCCATCTGTGATTATATGTTCTTAACTATTTAATTTAATTGTGTTTAGTTACTATCTCAGTGATATTATTTGATTTTCAACTATATATGTACTTTTTATATTGATGTAGGAGAGATAACATATGTAAGAGATGCTATTGCAACTGCTGATCTCATCAAGAGAAATGACGTTGATGCTATGGAGATACATACAAGTGGGAGGTAATATTAAATTATCCAATTGATTATATCAAATAATACAAGGATATTTCAAGAATTTTATCAATCACTTAATGTAACAAAGTATAATTCTCAATTCCCATATTCAAGTAATGCCTTGACCAAGCTTTCTGTGCTTTATTTCTCTTGTCATGATTGAGATACAGTATTTCTTTGATGCTTTTGTTTGAATCCATTTGCTTATGTGTCCTGTGATCCTTCTATAGACAGAGTACATTGTTCGAACAACTCTGGAGTGCTCTGGGAGATTCAGTACGAAATTTGAAGCTTATAGCTGTAAGTGGTGCATCCAATCTGTTCTGATATTTAAGGGATAGAAGTAAATTTTCAACTCTTGGCTATTTCCATTCACTATACTATTGATATAATCCAGGTTAGCTTACCTAATGGTGGTGATTCAACAATATCCTCCATGAACCATATGTTCTCTATTATGAAACCCAATCTTCAAAGCTTCAACTTATGGCAGGTATGCCTTTGAACATTCTCAAATTTTTACAAGTCAATTTTTTTTTCCAATATTTTGGTTAACAAGTCCATCTTTGTCTTTCATAAACTTAAGTTAGATGGTCGTCCTATGAGTGGAGATATTGGGAGAGGAGCAACTAAGGAATCAATTGCCTTTGCTGTTCAACTGGCTAAAGCAAAACAAAGACCTCCTGGTTTGTACTTATAACTCGCTTTATGTTCCCTTGAAAACCTTTAAATCCTAGATTCTGTTAATGTTAGTGACCCTTAACATGGTAGGTTTTCTTCAACTTGCTGGTGGAACCAATGCTCACACAATTGAAGGGTTGAAAAAAGAGGGACTCTTTCAAACAACTATTAGTGGTAGTGTCCCCATTTTGTTACTTTGTATCTCTTGTTCTTCACACTTTTTCCCCACTTCAGTATAACCACTCCTTGCTTTTTGTTAACTTTTCCTAGAGTACCTGCATGATGACAAATCAACAATAAACTCATCTGATTCACCACATGCTTTAATTAGCGGCATAGCATTTGGTGGCTACGCACGGAAGGTAAATTATTTAGTTAGTTAAATGTATACACAACACACACCTAATGACAATAATAATTTGTTGGCTTATAATGACGTGTTTGGCATGCCAATTTTGTCAAATCTTAGAATGTACATTTTGGTTCAGATTGTTGGTAGAGTATTGAGATCAATGCAATCAGAACATGGTGGAGCTGCTTCAATTGAGGATCGTTCTGAGTATCTCTTGATGGCTCTTAAGGAAGCACTTGCTTTGGTGGGGCCTATTAAATGTTCATGATCGATGGCAACTTCGAAATCATCCTTCATAGCTGTATTTGAAAGCTTAGCGTATACAAAACAAGAATAGAAACTTGTTAAAAAGTGGATGACAATTGGATTCATATAGCTCAGATTTAGATTCACTAAACATAAGAGTATTATTGTACATTATATAATTACTGTATTTAATAGTTAGAAACCAAAATATTTTTAAATTATTTTTAAGTTAAATAATTGTGCTTATAATGTTATATAATTGGTTAATAAATCGATTATTTTTAATGGGTATTTTTTCAATTAATATATATACTAAATTTTTAATAAATGTAAGTTTTTTCATTGATATTTTTAGTTTATATTGGCATTATTATAGCATCTATTTTTACTGATTTGGCCAATAAAGTTTTTATGTGAGACTATATTCAAGTTTTCCCTTTTTCAAATTTAGGATAAGTTTATTTTTAGTTCCTAAATTTAAGATTTGATTTTTTTTTCCTGTTCTCGTTTAACAAAAAATATTTTACTTTTTTTTCATATATTATTGTGGATTTTGATTGTACGACTAACGAAATATAAATCATTTAAAATTTATTTTAGTTTTATGTTTTCATCATCAAATACATGGTTATATATTTGTTTTCCTTTCAAGTTATATCCATTCCAAAAATTTTGCGTGGGTGTTTTGACAAAAAGGTTAAAAAATACTTTCAAAATTTAGAGCTATAAATGTCAATTTTCAATTTGAAAGACTTATAACAAGTTTATTTCAAATATGAGGAAATAAAAATATATTTATGTTTTCTAAAATGCTAACAAGATTAAAAAAAAGGAATATATAACTCAATAGACAAGAGAATGAATATTAAAATTATTTTTCACACTGGTACAAGTTAGCTTATGGTTATTTATTTTTATGAAAGAGAACTCGTTCTACCTCAATCTTACCTTTTCTTACAATAAACACTTTAAAATTTGAAATAATTAATCACTAAACTTTATCCTTTTTAAAATAAATATCTTAATTTTTAATTTTATTTTATTTATCCCTGAATTTTGTCTAGTATTTTTGGTAAAACATTTTTTTATTTTATTTAGATCTTTAAAATTTATTTTTTTTATATTACCTCTTTATATTAAGTGAAGGATAAATTGTTACTGATAATAAATTATAATCTTTTATTTATCTTAAGTTTTTATTCGTTCATTAGCCCTTTCATTATAGTTTTTTTTTTCAAAAGTAAAACATAATAAAAAAATTGAATTAAAAAAATACAAAAAAAATTAAAAACCTATTTGAATTTTAATTATAAAATTTAATATGTTTTTAAGGTATACATTTTTATTTTTTTTAAATAAAAAGTATTTAAGGTTTAATATTTAAAGTAAATAAATAATTTAGATCTTTTTGAAATATTTTAACTTCGACTTCTTGAAAGGACAATGTGCCAATGGAATGAAGTTTAAGGATCACTTAAAGATAAAATCAAAGTACGATATCAATTTTCAAAAAAGAATGGTAAACTTTATGCATGAATTGAAATAAAGTTTAGAATGTCTACTAGCATTAGATGTGCTAAAAATGAATAAAATCTTAAGCCTATAGAAATTATGCATGTACTAATAGTTGGCTGAGGGATTCTCACATTAACTCCAACAAAAATTGGTAATAATTTCATCACTGGATGTTTGAAGAATGATGATATTAAATTGAAAATGATTATTGTTGAAGGTGACTAGAAGACATTTCATAAAATCTCTTAATTTATGCTTGACATTATCAAATGTTATAAGATAATGACTTTTATGAGTAACCTTCCAACATAATGGTAATTTACTAAGGTTAGAATTGCTTCATTCTCAATATTTCTTTGTAAATTTAAACTTTTGTAATTACAAAGAACTCTTACATTGTTGTTGACTAAGTGATAACTTTTTGATTATTATGATATTCTTCCTCTTAAAAAGGTAATGAACTATTCTCAAATAGATTTTAATCTATATTTCTAAACCATATCTTCTCTAAAACCATTTATTTCATAATTGTTTTGGTCAATAATATTTAGTAACACTAATTTCATATTTATGTAATGTTATGCAAGTCTTATAATTCTCTTGCTATAGAGTAGAACTACATTTAACTTTCAACAAATAAGATATATGACATCTTGTATAGTTCATCTATTCACTGCCTTGTATCACATTTATTCCACCAAACTAGAATGTAAACTTTTATTTTAACTTGATATTTAACTAATATAAAAAAGTATTTTTTTATATTAATTGTAATTACAAGTGATATAAAAAATTACTTTTTAAATTGGTTATAATCATAACAATATAAAAAGAAATTTTCTATATTAACTATAATTTAAATGGAAAATTAATTTTTAATCTTGTTTCTTTTTTTTTCCTTTCTATAAACAAAAACTAATTCGAAACTAAAATATACAAAGGTTTTTCCTTACTATATGAATATCAATAAATGCATAGTAAAAATTAATTATAAAGCTAAATATGATCTCTTACATTTATTCAATTATAATAATTTTATAATAACTAAAATTGTATTGATTTTTTTTATAATAAATATGTTCACGAATATAAAAATGCTTCAATAATGTTGATGATATTTTGAATGTGAGGAAGAAAGATGAAATAAAGACGAGGATGGTTTCAAAAGAAGGAAGAGAATATTAAATAAAATAGCAATAATATTATTATTTTAAGTAAAAGAGAGAGAAAATGAAATAATAGAAAATAACATTATGAAAGAAGAAAAGAAAAATACAAATAATAACATGATACTTTTATGTTGTGTAGAAAAAGAAAGAGGACAACAAAATATTATTTTAAGTCATAAAGGAAATGAAACATCATTCAGTGGAGTGGAGAGAAAATTGAAAGTACACAAATCATAAAAATAGATTTAAACATTATAATATGGATTAATTTAACTAAAATATTCCATTTTTAGTAATTCCTCAAAGTTGTATCTTGTTAAATAGTTAAATAAATACAGTTAGATGTAGTATTAGGAAGTGACTCTTAGGTGATCTAGATCTAGATGTAGTACTAGGAGGTGACTCCTAAGTGATCTAGTTTTTTTGTCAAAGGATTAAACATACAGACGGAGGGTTTATGACATAATCAAATTTAATAAAATAAAAATCAATAACTGAATTATATTACCTCTTGATTAGTTTGTTGTCGGCTTATCACATGATACAAAAATTCATGTTTAACTTACTGAATCCTAATTCCAACCCGAATTAATTAATTAACAAAGCGAGAATTAGCACAAGTTTTCCTTATATAAATTAAGGATTCACATATATCATTCATCTCAGAAACCCCTAACTCACTCTATTAAGCATAAACAGATACACAATTTCATATTAACTGAAATATTATGCATGAACCAATAGCACAGAAATAAAATGATAAAGAGTTAAGAGACGAAGAGAGAAAAAAAAATAACACAACAACAATCTAAAAGCTTCATTGCAATCTGAATCAAAAGGATAACCTTATAAATCAACTTTTCATTAGATTTGAATGAAACAAACGGCAAAACGGAATTGAAACAGGAAAGGGAATTGAATTGAAACAAAAAGAGAACGTAATTACAAATAAAATAAATACAGAACTAGTTTTTAGATAGAAAGAACTGAATCTCCCAAAATCCAAAAATAAAGAACTGCTTCCTTCTGTGTTCGCCTCACCCCTCTAACAAACGGCTAGACTTAGGTTAGCCCTCAATTAAACCTAATGGGCCCTAATTTTTCAATTCTGGCCCAACACACAAAAACTGAAAATAAAATATGGGATGGATGTAGTGATGATGATGATGTAACAACTCCTTTTCAATTCCAGAATTAATTTCTAAGCTAATAAAATTTTAAAGCTATCCTGAAAATAATAATAAAATTAGTTCTAAAAATTTGAATTAATTAAAATTAAGAATTTCTATTCAATGAAGCTTAGTGAAATTAAAAAAATAATATGCAATTAAGCATAAATTACTAATCAAAATAAATATATAAATAAGGAAAAATAATTATTCATTAATAATATATTTTATGTTTTCTGTTATTTTATTTATATATTTTTCCTATTGTTTCTTTCCTAAATATGAAATTCATCAACCTTATAAGATAAAGAAAAACTGTTCATATTTTATTCTTTACTATTATAGATCAAACTAGACTGTAAATTTTAAAAGTGACAAATAAAAAACAACAAATTGTTTTTAAAAAACGGCTAAAGTAGATTATTATAAACAGCTCATCACTCTTATTTATAAAATTTCATCACATTTTTTAAAACTTCTATGGCCAATATTGTAGTCTACTCTCACATGTATTGAGATATATTCTTGAGAGAGAGAAGTTAATCATAACATTGTAACTTATGCATGCTTGTAGGCCTACCAATTGCAAGTAAGGTGATCATAATAATACCAATGAAGGAAACTTACAATGTGAGTAAATTACTCAAAATTGCAAAAATTATAATTTATCTCATATTATCTCAATCTTTATTCCTTGAAATATTTTAAATAGTAATATTTATTAATTGGATAATGAAGCAAATGAATATGATATGATGATATTTGAATATAGTGATGTGGGCTATGTGTGTCAACATTTATTTTATTTATTACTATTTTTTTAGTTAACTTCTATTTCTATTTTAAAAACTTAGATTATATTTAAATTATATTTTTAATAAAGTATACAAATTGTTTTAAATTTTATTAAGGACATTTGGGGGTTCATGGAGCACGAGATCGGTCCCTCGTTTCCCATGCTATGCATATTTTATCTACATTTGGGTCTCTATTATTTTATTGTACTGCATATTCACCCTGACATAGACAATCTATGTGTTTTTTTAATAATTTATTCTGACAGATCACAATGTTCCTTTGCCATTAACACAAATTTTTGTATTGACTTTCAAGACGTTCCAATCATTTGAGAATAAGAAAAAATGTATGGTAGAGGAGAGCATCATATAAACATTATAAAAGTTTTAAATTATTTTAAAAATTAAGTTATTAAGTCTTTTGTCGTGTCATAATTGAAAGACAAATTTGGTTTATGCACAATATTTAACTTATTTAAGCTCCATATATTAATTTTACTAGCAAAACTCTTATTAAATTACCTAAAATTTCTCATGTTTAATATGAATCACGCATAATTTATAATACTTAAGGATTGAAGTTGGTAATCATGCTGAGAATATAAACAAAAGGTTTTACATATTTTAATACTTTAAATCTTTAAACCAGGTGCAGTCTATTATTGGATTATATATATTATGACTAACTCGATCATTATATTTTTAAATAAAATAATATTTATAATAATACATGTATTACATGTATTAGGAGCTTGTGATTCCTTTGAGATTTCAGAAAATTATGGAGATATTTAATTAGTATTATTATGCTTTGCTTGAGCTGCACGAGGAATAAGTGAAAAAAATAATAATATTTTTGTCTCTGAAAAGCGATCATTGTTTCTTACTGTTTTTTAGATCACGTGTATATTATATATCATTAAAAATAATATCTAAGAAAGATAAATTTTTTAAAAGATATTTGATGAGATAAAATATGTTATTTCTTGATTTTTTTTCTACAATTTTATTTATTTTGAATTTCTCTATTTTTGAAATACTCAGTTTTGATATGCAAGTGTTATCTAAATATTAAATATAAGGCTATTTAAACAATTTAAAGGATAAAAGTAATACATTTGCAAACTTTAGAGACTAAGGTTGTGTTTGGTTGGACTGATTTGAGGGGATTTACTGTTCAAGAAGATGGATTTGAGGGGATGAAGGTTGTTTGGTTGACCTGATTTGGGAGGATGGATGAGGAGAGATTTGCAGGATTGAATCTTCGCTCATCTAAAGAGATTTGCAGGGATTTGAAGGGATGAAAATCGAAATTACAAAATAGCCCTTGTAAATGAAGTGGAAATTACAAAATACCCTTGACTTTGAAAATTACAAAACACTCTTTTAAGTGGGTTAAGGGTTTGTAACAATAAATATTATATATGAAAAATAAATTGATTTATACCTAATTTTTCAAATAATTGATTTCAATAATTATATATATATTTTTTTCATTCATAATACTTTCCTTTTTTTCAAAACAGCTATAATATAATTAATCTCCCTTCAATCTACCCATACTCAATACAATCTATCCATTCATAATTATATTATTAACCTAAAATAATTAAATCACTAAAAATTATTTACTTTATAAAAGAAATAATAAAAGTATATTATAAATATTATATTGTTTTCTATTTATTTTTCTTTTTTATTTTTTATCGATGAAAATATGTTTACTTAATGGTTAATTGAAGTAAATCAGAAAAAAAAAATATTTTTGTCTCCTTATTTGATTCAATATATATGATGAAATTAAGGGAGAAGATGTTATTTAAAATATTTTTTATTCATTTTAAAAACATTTTTATTTTCTTTTAAATATAAAATTATTAACACACAAAAATAAGGATGTTCACGGGTTGAATTAATTAAAATCATTACCAACCAACTAAAAAATATCTAGTTAGTTAATTCAGTTTCTATATTTTTTATATTAAAATCAATTTAATCTAATTCATTTTAATTATTTACCATCTTATGTCACAAGGGTTAATTAGTAATTTCAGAAATATATCAATTAAAAAAATAAAAACAAATCTATAACATCTATCAAATCAATCCCAAACTTTCATAATCAATTTCCTCAAATCCATTCAAATCTTTCTTTCATCCATTAATCCAAACAGCTCTCTCTTCCACATACAATCCACTCAAATCCCTTCAAATCCATCCTCTCAAATCCACTCCCGCAACCAAACAAAACCTAAGAGAAATATTTTTTATAAAAATTTTTCTTTAAACGTGTGCCTCTCTTTTTTTTACTTACTGTGACTCTTTCTTCTTCTCACTTTTTTTTTTCTTTCTTTTTCCTTTTTCATTTTTTTTTCTGTTTAACTTGTTTTTAAGTTTTCTCTTTTATGCTTTATTTCTTTTAAAACAATCTAATCATATTTTATAATAGTTAAGAAAATATTAATCATTCTTATCTAATCATATTTTCAAATTGAGTAATTTATTATTTACTTTAAATATTTAGTGTTCTCTTCTTTTATTTATTATGATTTTATCATTAACCTTAATGAAATTAGTTGAGAAAAGTGATCTTCTTATTTTGATTAAATATATACTAAAATTTTAATATGTTTGGATACTTTGCTTTACGTTTTTAGATTTTGAATAATTTTATTATTTGGATTTTGAAATTTTCTTTTGAAGATAAGCATTTAAGGTAATAAAAATTATTTATTTTTTTACAAAATTCTTAAGATAAATGATTTGAATATTAAGGTGACTTGGTCACTAAATTTTAATTTTTATATAAAAAAATTATTTTTGAACATTTAAATTTTAGTATTATTGAGTTTTATTTAATAAATAATTGCTTTAAAATATTTGAATTTGGATATTCTTATTGAGAAGTTGATGAAATGATTAGATTATGCATTGTTAAGATATAAAGTTTTCTTAAACTGAGTCTTAAATATGATTTTGATAAATAAAGTTAATTTGTATATCCTTATGTTTGATTACAAGTTTAATATAAATATAAATATACATATTTTTAGTTCGAAAGACCAAAGTTAAATTAAAATAAATAAATGATCATATTTGGATAAATTATGATTTGGATGGATTACTCAACATGATTAAAAGTTGTATTATTAAAATATTTTTGAAAAGTGAGTTGATTCTATTTTTGAGGTTGATTATTTTAATCCATTTATTGCGGCTAATAATTTTTTCTTAAAGAAAAATAAAACGAATATTCAAATTAAACTCTTGATTCTATTTTTTTCTCAAACAAAATTATTCTTATAACTTAATCTTACTTTGAGTCCTATTTAATTGATGTAATAAATTAAAAAAAATTGATAATCATATAATATTGTAAATGCCTAAAATAATCTTAATTAATTTAAATAAGAATAAGTATAAAGTAATAATTAAACATCATTAATTATGAAATTTTATTTTATAGAATTTCAAATGTTAAAAGATTATTTAAAAATTATAATTTAATATATTTAAATAATTAATGGGAAATAATATAAAAAAAATTGTAAACAATTTGAATTTCTTTATCTTTTTGACCCATAATAACTAATAATGGTTAAACGAGAATTTTGTTTTAAATGATAAAAAACAAAAAGAAGAAAACTGATATATATATATAATTTAATAAAATAATGATAAAAAATAATATTTATTGACATGTCTTAAAATTGTTAATATCTCAAATAGTGTGTATAAGTTTTTTCAATTAATAGAAAAATAATAAATATTTTTAACTTTTAAATTAATTTATAATAAAATAAATACAATCAAAGTGATTATTCATGTTTTTGTGCGAATGAAATAATTTATAGTCTTCAACATTACAATAATAAATTATAAAATATTATTGAATAGAAAAATCAATTATACTTAAATATTCTTCTTAAAAAAATAAAAGAAAGTAATTAATAAATATTATAAAAATAAAATTTTTCTCTACAATAAATGAATTACCTTCAATAAGAAAAAATGTAGAAAGGATAGTATATGATTTTTTTAAAACGGAATTAATTAAATATAATAAATTTAATTTACAATAAGAAAATAAAATTTGAAAAAATCAGGTAGCCTTCACCTTTGTCACTGTCCTTCTCTTTTCTTTCTTATGGTTGCCTTTTAGATATGATGGCTAATAATGGTTTTTGTGTGGTGTCTGGTTTAATTTTAACAGTCATATTAATCAATTTTTTTACTTAATTAAGTTTCATTTTTTTTATAAATTTAAATATTTTCAATTAAATTTTTATTAACAAAATTTGTATAAATATTTCAATTTTTTTATATTTTTTGAATTATGTCTCTGTTATTTGATTTACCTATTAATTTACATCCTTCGAGGATGCATAATTGTAATCCTTCAATAGTACATAATGGTAAAAAATTATAATATATAATAACTGAATTAAGTTTTATTAACCCGAATTCATTTTTTTTATCATTATTGTTATATTTTGGTTCTATCTAAATTTAATTGTAAATTTCACAATATAGTTTTTTCTTAAGTTAATGTTATATTCATAATTACATAATATGTGTATAAATGTATTTTGACAATTAAACAATATATAATTTAAAAATAAGTAAACTATATACATTAAATATAAAAATATTTGGTTTAATTTCTTAATTTTTATAAAAGCTGCTTAAGTAACACACCAGTGATAATATATATATTTTTCAAGTAAAAAAAATATTGTTTTTGGAATCTTTTTCAACTGTGAGTGATGCATTTTTCAAATATCTAATTATCTCAAAATCAAGTTTACCACAATATTAATAACTTTTTTTTCTTATATGTAGCTTCGTCTTACTTTTTAATATCTGATTTGATTCACCTGATATATATGTTACGTAATAATTTTTTTAATAATTGTTAGGAGTTGAATTCGTAATCTTGTTGGATCTGATGTTTATTATTAAATTAAAAGTTAAAATAATTAGTAAAAATGTAACTCTTTTTACTAATTAATAATCAAAACGTTACAATTAACTTGGCTTATACCACACAACAACTGATACATAACAACTTATACAACAACTTATACAAGGATATATTATATTTAAATGACAATATTATCTATTTTATACTAAAATTATAAAAAAAAATTGTGTAGTTAGTTTTTTTAATTATTAAAGAAAATAGTTACGTGAGTTATGAGCGTATGAACTTCCGTATAAATAATAAGGTAGAAAAAATTGATAATATAAATAAAAAATTAAAAATGTATATGAAATCATTGCCTTGACTTATACTTCACACTTAACTAATAGGCTACAAGTTCATGTTACATTTTATCCTTCACTTTGTCTAACTAATGCATAAAAGAAAAAAAAAATGCAATTTTAAAATTAAAATCATGATTTTATTATGTAACCCCAAAATTCACTTTATAATATTTCGGTGTTTGTTATTTACGAGTAGTGTGCACTTGAAATAAGTTTTGAATATTTTAAAATATGAAAAAGTTATGAAAGTGGTTTTTTATACCATGGCAATTTGCATTTTAGTGTTGTATATAGAAACATGAAAATCTATTTATGCCATCTTTCAATTATATGAAACTCATCATATATATTTTTCCCTAAGCTAAGTAAAACCTACAATCAAGTATTTATTTTCTCCCAAATAAAGTATAACTCAATTGGACAACAAATCTAACAATCACGCCGAAATCAAAACAAAACTAAAAGACAAACAATAGAGATAAGAAAATAATTTATGCTAAGGGAGAAAATATTATTAAATGATAAAAACAAAAATTACCTGAAAGATAAAATTAAAAAAAGATCCGTGGACGGTGAAACATATAGATAAATTTTGTTTTCTGATATTTTAATTATCATCTTTTGTCTCATTTAGTTGTTATGATATATAACTTTTAAGGGATATTACGAAGGGAAACCACTAACAAAAATTAAGAATGAATACGAGGTAAAGAAGAAAGGTTCAAATATTGACGTTAGCCTTTTTTTTTTTCGTCCCTCTTATTCTCCTCTTAGAAAACGGTGTTGTTTAAAACACATCAAATAATAAATGTAAATACCAATCAATGAATGGAATGAATCACTTTCTTATGTGACCTTTCAACCTATTATTTATAGCATAAACTATGTTTTATAATATAGTTAATTATTTAAATGAGTCAAAATCAAGTCTTATAAAGTTAATACCATTACTTTGTTTAATTTCACCTAAAGTATAATCGACTTTTATTTTAGACTTTTAAGAATTTTTTGTTTGACTTTTCATTCGAAGAATAATTTGTTTTGTTTTTCATGGTTTTTGTTAGAAATGGTCTATCTGTTCTACTCTCGTTTTCTTTGAATTTGAACCATTATTGTCATTTACGTTGCATGACATTTATTTATCTTTTTTCATTTTGCATTACTTTTCTTCATTTAGTTCTTTCTTCAGGATTTTCTTATTTTTCTTATTTAAGAGTACTGTTAAACATTGTGTTGTTGTAGGACTTTAATATAGATCCATATATCACACGTTATGAATCATATCTAGAGATCAACACAAAACAAAAAATGAAATATTATAATTATATGATTTCTAAAACTTGATTTGCATACATATTGTAAATATAGTTATTTGATTATTTATAATAGTTTTTTAATGATAGTTCTTAAGTAACTATTTTCAAAATGATAAATTAATAATTTTAAAATTTTGAAATTATTTTAATGACAGCTCTTTGTGAAAATGTAGTTGAAAGTAAAGAAATGATGACAACTAAAGGAAGTCATCCAAAAAGGTAATAATGGTAATTTTATAATTAATTTAATATTGATGAATAACTATTTATGATGATAATTATAAATCAATCTTTATCAAAAATTAGTTGATCTCAATAATCAGTCAATTATCAATAGAATTATAAAGAGTTCACGTAATGTAAATCGTGAGATCATAATAAAGATTATAAAATTTACTTTTTTTAATATATATATATATATATATATATATATATATATATTATCAGGAAATAAAATAAATAAAACAAAAGTACTTGATGATGTTTCAAGAAAATAAAAAGAAGAAGAAATATATGTTAGTACTTTAATATAGTTTTATTTTAATTAAAATTAAAATTGATTCAATCCAATTAAGAAGGTGACAGTATAATGTAAAAGACTCTTAATCTTTAATTGGATTTTTTTATATTGAACTGTATTTGCATTAATTTTAATTGGGTGATGTTATATGACAACATATAACAAGATAAAGATAACATATTTTTATGATTTTACTCCACGGTCAGTATGATTTTATTGTTTCATGATATTGCATGAAATTTAAATTACATATAATATATATGATCTTATAATTAAAATCTTGATTTTAACTATCTTGATTATAACTCCCATTTTATAAGTCAGTTTTGTAAGGTTGAGTTAGGCTTAAAGTACATTTCTTAAGATGGTATCAGATCCTATCCTAGCAAGTTTGTTGGGCCTATCAGGCCACCCGTTATTAGGCCCATATTGGACCACTTTTAAATATATAGTTCTATGCATGAGTTAAACAATCTCGGCGTGATAAGGTTTTTCAATAATATATATAAGTGGATGCAAACCTCATCTCACAAATCGGTTTTGTAAGATTTAGTTAGAATTAAATTGCACTTCTTAAGATAATATCAAAGTCTATCCTAACAAGATTATTACTATTGTTATGAGATCACACTTAAATATATAATCTAACACATAAATTGAGAAGTCTCAACATGAGATAGGTGCGTGGAGATCTTATATCAACTAAAGATAAAAAAAATATTTTAATAGTTTACGAGTATAACCCTTATATTAATCGATTTTATAAGATTGAATTATACTTAAAATTCACTTTTTAATAAAAATAATTGCATCACAGTAAGAGGAAGAATTATATTATTGTTATTATATTATCATTTTCATGCCTCCATAATATTAATATATATATATATATATATTAAACTCAATGTAATAATATGTATGCATGATATAGTAATAAATCTCTACTTGTATTGTACGTTATCGTACATGATTATTTATATATCAATAAATTCATGACATGTATAAAAAATGCATACAAATTGATGGGTAAAGCAACCATCAAAGACCAAGTCTTCAAAATGAAATATCTTAAGACCTATTAGCTGAATTAACCTTGATTCATGAGAATATATTTACATATATAATACAAAGAAAATTACGAATTGGAATGGAATAAATAGAATAGACACCTCCTCGCAATTCGGTTATTTGTTGGACCATGAATGCAAGCTCAAATAACTTAGTGATTGATCAGTGATATATATATTCATGAAAAAGATTGATGAATTAGGCATATATCAACGGTGTATGCTCTTAATGGACCACAAATTAGTATCATAGAATAAGATAAGATAACTAATTTATAATTATTCTGTAACAACCATAATTCGTCTCGTCAAAGATTGCAATGTTATTTTATTTGTTTTTAAGAAACGTAATCGAAATAGAATAGCCAAAATTAAATGGTGGCAGATGAGAGAGTAAATACGTACCGTTATCAGTTGCATTTATTTGGAAAGCTTCTTTTATTTCTTTTCTTTCTCTTTTTATTTTTTGGTACTAAGTTTTGTGAATTTTGTTGGTGTCATCACCACGTGTTGCTTTCTCTATCATCCTTAAAGAAAACTTCTACGGAGTGAAGCAATAATTGAAAATAAAGCTCACCAACTTATCGTCTTTCAAAATGTTAATTACAGCATCATTTATCTCTTAAAAGAATATTATGGCAAATGCAAAAGTTAGCTACGGAAACTGTCCATAAAATATCAATGGAAACTTTAAATCCAACAAGAAAAAGCATTATAACAGGAATAGTTTTATAATATTAAGTAAAATTTCCATGTTAACCTTATTAAATACGCAAAACTAATTGGAGTTTTTTCAGAAAAATTATTTAAAGAGGATGTTATACTCATAATAAGTACTCTCATTCTCTCCTATGCTTTTCAGAATGTATTAAATGTACATTGAGGAGATATCACATAAATAGAATAATGTACTAAAAGTATTACCAAGTTTAAACACGTCTTTTCTTTACTGAAATATAGTTTTAGTTCTTTAAGATACTAATTTTCTCATTTAGTCTCTTATTTTCAAAACCAAAATCAGTTCTCTCCTTCTATTGGTATTTCATTTTTTTTATCAGTGCCATTTTCATACTCATTTGGTTCCTCTACATATCACAAAAAAATTCATTAATATATTATCCATCTTTTTGTTTATATTTAAACATTTAATGAACAAAACAAAGAAAAGATTAAACAAAAACTTATATAGGAAAGGGAGAATATTAATGAGAACTAAAATATTATAACTTTTTTTTTCTAAAAGAACGGAGGAATAAAAAAAAAAGATATTTAGATGAATAGATAAATATAATTCAGCTTAAACTTTTTCATCTTGAAGAAGTTGTTTCGACCTAAGTTCTTCAAACTATTAAAACAGACCCCCCCACAAACAGTTCAAACACTAGTTGGTGCATTGACCTAAGTCAATCGTAACAGAGTCGTGCATAAGATGATTTCAATGCATTTTCAGAAGAGGAAAAAATTTAGAAAACACGTGTCAGTCCAAAGTAACTTGATATTCTCTTTAAATTGAAATATTAAAAATATATTTATATTTAATGGACTGAAATTTAAATAAATTTGATGTAATTTAGCTTCATTTAATATTGCTTAAAATATATTATGTGTTCAACTTAAATATCATCTCCAATAAATATGATTAAATGTAATTTAAAAAATATAGTAATCCTTAGTAATCAATAACACTAAACGAATTTAATTGAAATCCTTCTGAAATTAGATGTTTTTATTCGTGTTTGGATATTTTACAGCCAAATACTAAAATTAGTATGATAAACAATATTCTCACACTAGTAACTCTCATGTACTATACATTTATAAAGAAAAATTGAAACTAAATTACAGCTCAACAATAATAGCTCTGTTTTAGGAAACCTTGTCTAGTGCCACACAATGTACATATCTGTTTCAATTATTGTGTAAATGTACCGATGTTCATATGTCTGAAAAATATCCTCTCTGACTTGTCTGAAAGAGAATATACACCAATTTGCATAATAGATAATTTTTGGTGAAAGGGAAAGAGAAGAAATAATGGAGAACAAATACTTCAAACGAAAAAAAAAAAAAAAGATTCGAGATGTGATAAACACACTAAAGAAAAAAATATTGAGTATTTTTATTGTTTTTAAATTATATTGTAAACGAGATAGATTAAGTAATAAAGTTTCATACCTTTATCATTATTTTAATCATTTTAAAATTAAATATGATACTGATACTATATATATACATATATATATATATATATATATATATATATATATATAAATAAAAAATAATTTTTTTTTTATATATATATATATATATATATATATATATATATATATATATATATAATTAACCAACAATTATTTGATTATATATATATATATATATATAATTAACTAACAATTATTTGATTTAGCATAATGCCCTAATCTTGTTAAGTATAAATTTAAATCCTATATTCAATAGAAATTAGAAAATTGAACCATATATAAGAAAAAATTTATAAATTTCATATCTTAAAATTTTAAATTGAAAATAATATTAGTTTCTTGTGTAAATCTGTCTCGTATCTTATACAATTTTATATCTATACCAAATATTTTTAGTATATATTTTTTATCTTAAAATATAATTAATTTAAAAATAATTAAAAATGTATAAAATTTTTGCTCATAGCAATATATACTTTTAGTATCTGATCATATATTCAAATACACCTTTCATTATATTCTCTCTAATTGTGTCTTTTTCTAGTGGGGGAAAAACACTCTAATTATATATGTAATTTTTTGTCTTGTTTTTTTTCCTTGAAAATAAAAACAAATGGGTAATGGGTATCTACCAAACGGGGTACTATATATATAAACTCCAAAGGGTTGGAAGAACACAGTGTAGTTTTGGTCTGATATTTGAGACCAGAGAAAGCACAGCAATGGAGGACAGAACCATAGGAAGAAATGGAAGCTCTAGAAAGGGTAGCTTGAGGTTTGGAATAGGAGAGAATGGAAAGAAGGATCACACTGTGGTGGAGCTTGGAAGTATAGACACACACAGACTTCTTCTGAGCGGTGGAGAGAGAGAGAAAAAGCAACAACCTCTCACCAACTCTCTTTCTTCCAGGCAAATGAAATCCCTATCTGCTCTCTGTGACACCATCTTACCTTCTGTCGACCACTTTCTTCACTCTTCCGATGAATCTGTCAACAGGTTCTATCGCATTTCAGCTTCCATGGCAGGCACACCAGAACTTGTACGCCTCCTACTAATTCTCTTTCGTTTATTCCTTAAATTTTCATCATCATATCTCAAAGCCCTAATCTCTCTTCTCTCTCTCTTTTATATATATATAATACTTACTCTAAAGAAAATGAGAAAAGAAACTCAAAATGGTTTTATGGCATAATTAGCAGCTGCAGTTATAACCTCAAAACTGTTATTGATTATGTCAAATATAAGAAAAGCAGGAGTATGGCAGATTTGAATTTATATTTTAGTTATCATTATGATATGCCATTTGAATATATATATGATGATAATGTTGCAGTATTTTTCTGCATTTGCACTGTTTAAGGTAAAACTGATTGATTAATGAACTCGGTCACTTTCTTATCATGTGTTATTCAAATCATAATTTGCAACAGCAGATAAAAGTAGCTTTTTGCATTAAAAAAATACTGATGTTATGTCAGTGTAGAATTTATATATATTCTAGAGTTAATTAATTATAAGATGAGATGTCACTTTGAAAGATAGGAGAAAGAACTTAATTTACATAATTATATAGTGAAATGTGATGTGTTTTGTGATGAACAGTTAGGAGGAATGATATGTGAGAGACTGAAACACCCAATGACAGGGTTACTGAAGTTGGTGTTATGGGTGTTATCAACGTGGTTTGGAACATTAATGTTGTGTGGGATGGGGTGTGTCACAACTGAATTCCCCTTCATCCACAGCTATCCTGATTTGTCTGTGCAGAAAAGGCAACAGATTATGAGATCATGGTCTCTTAGTTACATTCGTCAACTAAGACAACTCTTCAGGACCATCAAACTTCTCACTCTCCTTGTCTTCTTCACTCAGGTATTCATTCTATTAACCTCTTCATCTTTCTAAAAACAAAAACTTATATACTCTTTGTTTGTTAGCTATTTTTTTTTTTTTTTTTTTTTTTTTTTTTTTGTAAGTTATAAATTTTGTGTGGTTCATTCCTGCTCTATCTTTCTCCAAATTCTATGTTCTGTTTGTCTTGTAGTAAGTGCAGTGTAAGATGAAAAAACAAATAAGTGTCATTTTAGCTTTTTAAATTCCAAACTCAAAGGTAGTAATAAACTTAAAAGTAAGTAAATTTTAGATAATTTAATCTTAAAAAAACTTAAATACATAGGCTAATTCAAAATAAATTAATCGTGTTTAATGTAATTGTTTCAAACGGTTTCATATTCAAACTTTTAACATTATTTCAAAAAATAAATGATATTAGAAAAATGTAGAAAATCAAATAAATTTATTTGGCATTCATAATTGTCGGTGTGAAATTAGATAAATTTATTTATATTCGAATCCAAAAATAGTATTAATTATTATTTTTATTTATACTCCTAATAATATAGAAAAATTATATATAGATATTATTAAAGTTACTATACTGTTTTCATCAGCATACTGACTTTTCTTTGTATATAAAAAACTTAGAGGAACTATTATTACAAAACAAAATCAGTAATTTTTAGGGATGATAAAAATATAACGTTTCTTATAATTTTTTGCAAGCATTTCTCAAATTTTAATACCAACCTGGAGCTCACCATGCCTTAATTAGCGAAGATAAAAACATTCAATGTCTTCTGCTGCTTTGTCTCTCTCTTTTTTTTTTTTTTTTTTTTTTTTTTAAAAAAAAAAAAACTGCTTTGTGTTTCTTAATTCTTATCACCATTTTTCCAATAAACTATTTCTATTCATCTGGGTCCAAATATATAAATGGCTGGCACCTAATGTATCATTATGATATTTTAAAATCCTTTTCACTACAGTGTAATATACTTTAAAAAGTATCAAGGTAGTAAAGTTTTTGAGAAATTTATTGCTATGAAGTAAGTCACACTCTATGAATACGACCTTTCTTCTTCTTCTATCTGACAAGCATAGAAGTCAAACTTAAGATTTGAGGTAATTTAAACCTAACACTTGCATCACATTGTATAAGCATATTGATTAAAAAAATTTATTAGAGGCCTAATATTCAGGTAAACTTTTTAAGTACATATATATTGTTATGATATATATGTATCTTTGGACCATTTTACAAATCGAGTACTGTGTTAACATTTTAAGAATGTTCGTGGTACTGTTTTTAAACTAATAAAAACACAACATGTTAGGTTTTTTCTACTTTGTTCTCATCGTGATACAATTTCAATACCGAGGTTAATAAATGTTACATCATTACATGTATTATGTTTTTATTAAAAATAGCATGACGAAAAGTTAAAGAATGTTAAAAATTAACCTTTTAAAGAAGTGCATGAAAACTAACATTAATGTTCCGATTTGACTTTGTGGCATCGAAAATGTGTGTTATGGTGCAAAACAGAAGTTGGAGTGGTTGAAACATGAATGTGATAATCCATTACATTTAAGGTTGGTGGGTTTTGATCCTTTTGTAACGGCGTTTTGTGTTAACATCAAACGGTCTTTACGAACCAAATTGCATGCAGGTGAGGGATTTTCAATTAATTCACGAGTTACACTTTATTTCATCTTTCAAATGCTGACCTATCTACCAGGGTACCCCAAGTGAAATTAATGGAGTTTTACACTTTCAAAACATCTTTACAATGATGAAGTCCAGATATCTTTTATAAATACTATAGCATTATAATAGAATATATAACTGTTTATTTTTTAATGAAGTGAGAGTCTTTTAATTGTCTGAAATTACCATATTTAGACTATTTTTTTATGTAAAAAAGTTAAATGGACTATTTAGAAAAAAAATTCCAAAAAAAAAGTAATGATAATCTTGAGATAAAACTGAGATGATTGAGAAAGGGAATAAAAGCATCATTGAAAATCACTGAAAACTGTGCCTTGTGTACTTGGAGATAAGTTGGTCCAGTTGGACGTGGGGGATCTCATTAAAAACAACTACACTGTGTGCTAACAAATAGCTAAATATATATATTTTTGTGTGCGTGATAACAGTTAAACCGACAAAGAAAAAAAATAACATTTTTTTTATTTCCTTTTCTATCTAATTCTCTTCTATCAAACCATTTTTATCCTTCTATTTCTACTACTTCTACTTCTTTCTATTTTTCTACCTTCCAGCATTAAAGTGTCTGTGACTAGTGTCCCACATGAAAGTGGTACGAAAAAGAGCAGAACTAAGATATGGATCCAAAGTCTTAGACATAGTTGGGATGATATATATGAAATAAAGAAAAAAAATAAAAATAAAATGAAAAAATAATTTAATTTGTCATTGTTTACTATTTAAAAAATAAATTGATTAGACATAGCAATGACATTTAAAAACGTGACTCTTGTATGAAATGTGAGCTAAAGAGACAAAAGTCCCACATGGAAACAAAAAGGGTAGCTATGGCAATGCCACTGCATTAATCAAGCTTCTCTTCCAACTCATTCCATTTAAAATCCTTTGCAGAAAAGGAGCATGTCCTTTCCACCATCATTACTTTCATAATAACTTCACCATATCCATTAATTTCTGTGCTTCCTATCTTCTACTCTGTTGTCTCCCAAACCAAATCACCATAGACCCACATGCTAGTTAGACACTGCTCTTAACTACAATTTCTTTAAGTAGTAATCATAAGTTAACCAAATAATGGGAAGGTAAAACCAAAGTGTAGTTAGTGGTGGAAATGGAAGAGTGAGGCACTGATGAATCACACAACAAAAGAAATTGAATTTGGGTCCAGTGGGGGCTAAGATAACTTTTCAACTTCACACGATTCCTTTGAACTACATTTATGCATATTATCACTCACTCTGCTTTTTCTACTTTATCTTCAAATATTTATAATTTTCTTCTTTTATCATTATTTTACTTATATTTAAACATGTTTACTCCCATTTTCCAAGATATTTTTGTTAATGATATTTATTTTCTCATAGTAATTAGTAGAGGTTATTTCACCGTTGTTTTTAAAGTGTTATATTTCTTAAAAAAACTGTTTTTTTTATTTAATTTTCATATATATTCTTACATTTCACATGATCTTTAATTAGTTTATTTTTTTATTATATCTAAAAATAATAAAATAGAAAATCTTATAAATATTTTACAGGAATTGAGGAAATTTATTGCAATTTTTTGTTTATCCAAAAAAAGCTAAACAACAGTTATAAAGGAGGTACTTTTGCAAGGTGCAAAAAGCAATTTGAGTTTTACAAGGAACTGGTTTCCATAATCACCAACCTTTCACCGACTTTTTGCTAACAAGACGACACAAAGAATGGACCACAAAGCCCAAAATTGTACATACCAATATATGATACAAAATCCTAAATAAATTTAAAAACTGTATTATAGATTACGTAATTAAAATACATTCCATATTACATAATAAAAAATCCAAAAATGTATTCTAAATTAAGTGATCCAAAATACATTTTTGAATTACACAAACCAGAAATCCAAACATGTATTATGCATTGCATTATTCAGAATATATAATCTACAATTACACAATTCAAAATTTATTTCCAAGTTTCAGTGTCCAAGCATATTCATTTTAGATACTTTCAACACCCCCATGGAGACGCAGGAAGAAGCCATTGGGTGAAAAAAGTAATTGACGATCATTCGTTCTAACTATTCAACCCATTTCAAAGAATCTATATTGGTGTAGGCATTATTCACCAACTTATGATTTCTACACTTAAATTAATTCTCCCCACATAACATGAAAACATTCTTGTATCAATATAATTTATTCAAAACGTTTTGTGGTTACTTGGAACCTTGTACTCGTCATGACATAACACTTGCATTCTCTCAGCTAGATGAATCAGAAGACAATCTTTCATGGAAAGCAATTGGATACTGTGGACCTGATCCAGAATTCAAAGCTCAGTTGAAGAACCACTTTTTGGAAGGAAAATCTAAGGGAGGAGGAGAGGATAAGGAAGATGAAGATGTTGAAGAGGTGATAGGACCCCTCTACAAAGGTCTTGTCCATCTGAATAACCCACGTGACATCACTGCAGATGCTCTAAGACGGCTTGGATTCCCCGTCTCTGTCATTCGGAGAAAGCATAAAGCTGCAGCAAACTTGTCTTCTCCTTCTTTGGTGATACAATGTGATGCTGTGGTGGTTGGTTCGGGCTCAGGGGGTGGAGTGATAGCTGGTGTTCTAGCAAAAGCTGGTTACAAAGTGTTGGTGTTGGAAAAGGGAGGGTATTCAGCAAGGAACAATCTTTCCCTTCTTGAAGGACCAACCATGGATCAAATGTACCTCAATGGTGGAATGGTTGCAAGTGATGACATGGGCATGTTCATACTTTCAGGATCCACTGTTGGTGGAGGGTCAGCGATAAACTGGTCTGCCTGCATCAAAACCCCTCAGCATGTGTGCAAGGAATGGTGTGAGAAACATGGGCTAGAGTTGTTTGAGAGTGAATTGTATAGAGAAGCCTTGGATGCTGTCTGTGACAAGATGGGAGTTCAATCTGAGATTGAAGATGAAGGATTCAACAATGCTGTCCTGAGAAAAGGGTGTCAAGAAATGGGGTATCCTGTTAATACAATTCCTAGGAATTCTTCATCAGATCATTACTGTGGCTGGTGCTGCATGGGGTGTAAGGATGGAAGGAAGAAGGGTACCTCAGAAACATGGTTGATGGACTTGGTGAAATCTGGCAATGGAGCAATTCTTCCAGGTTGTGAGGCAATAAAAGTTTTGCACAAGAAAAAGGAAGGGAGGGATAGAAAGGTTGCACGTGGAGTGGCTTTTGAATTTGAATATAAAGGGATTAAAGACATTTGTGTGGTGGAGTCCAAGGTCACAATTGTAGCATGTGGAGCACTCAGTACTCCCACATTGCTTAAAAGAAGTGGCTTAAGGAATCAGAACATTGGGAGGAACTTACATCTTCATCCAGTGACAATGGCTTGGGGCTACTTCCCGGATGAACCTGCTTCTGAGGTGTGGCCAGAGGCATATAAGAAGAGCTATGAAGGAGGGATAATGACAGCAATGTCATCGGTTGTTGCAGAGTTTGAACAATCTGGATATGGAGCAGTGATCCAAACACCTTCATTGCATCCTGGTATGTTCTCAATTGTCACCCCATGGACTTCTGGAACCGATATAAGAGATAGAATGCGAAAATTTTCTAGAACAGCTCATATATTTGCACTGGCAAGGGATAAAGGATCAGGGACTGTGGAATCACCAAGTCGTATCAGTTATACACTGGCAGGTGTAGATGAAGAGAACTTGCAGAAAGGAATTGATAAGGTGCTGAGGATTCTGGCGGCAGCTGGAGCTGAAGAAATTGGGACACATCATAATAAGGGAAGGACCTTAAATGTAAAGCAAGTGAGCTATCATGAATTTGAGAAATTTGTTAAGGAGGAAAGTTCAAGGGCACTGGCAGACCTTTCAACACCATTGTGCTCAGCACATCAGATGGGGAGTTGCAGGATGGGTTCTAATCCAAAGCAATCAGTGGTGGATCAGACAGGAGAAACATGGGAAATGGAAGACCTTTATGTGGCTGATACAAGTGTCTTTCCCACAGCTTTGGGAGTGAATCCAATGGTCACTGTTCAAGCTATTGCTTATTGCATAGCACAATCTGTTGTACAAGTTCTCAGAAGGAAAAGAAGTTAATGAGGGGAAAAAAACTTGTGCTGCTTCTGTAGCTCCAATGGTACTGAATGTTCACAGTATGGAGCAGAAAAAGCCTTGTCCAAATAATTTGGTGAGAAAAGCCATGGTTGAAATTCCAACAACTTCATGATCAATTTTACATTTTGTGCATACATTGTAATCTTAACTGCTGATTTAACTCAACAGTTATTACTGTATTTTAGCCTGTAAAGTGTCCCCACACTTTAGAGGAGTCACATCCTTACACAAGAGCAGTTCTATAAATCAGTAATAATACTCCAGTTCCAGAGATCTTCATGTCCTCACATAGCACTAAATATATTTTGACTCCTACATATCAGATAAAAGTGTAACATGCACAAAAGGGGAATCAGGAATTTTCTGACACTAATAACAACTCCATCCATCATATCATTCATATATCAAAGCTTATTGCTTTTGTTAAAAGTTTGTTAAAAGCTTGTTAAAAACATGAAACACACATACAGAAAAAGCAAATCCCTCCCAAGAGGCCACTTTAATATGCATGATATTTACGAACTCTCCAAGCAATATACTATATATGAGCAAGTGACAATATGACAGTTGACATATAAATTGAATTTTTGCCATCACAACTTGAAAATAAAATTTAGGTTATGAAGGGTAATGTATCCGGATGGAGTATGCAAGAATTACTCTTAATTTACAGACACTGGCACCCTCAAGATATATCATCACTTTTCCAAAATTTTATCCTATAATCCTCAAGATCCAAGAAAGATCCTTCAGATCAATACTTACTTTTCATGTATATCCAGTCAGACCTAAAAGCAACCTAGAATTATTGCAGCACAAAGCCAACAGCAGCCAGAAAAAGTAAAGGCATGGTAGTGAGGGTCATATTCTCATCGTGAATTGAACACATCAGAAATCCTCAATAGCATCTCTTTCACAAAAATAGCATAACCACTGCTCCTTTGTGGAGATGAGGGAAGAGAATTAAATCAAAAGAAAGCAATCATAATCTCAACATTTAACATATAATCCGCAATAGTTTTCTCCCTGCTTACTCTAGTTAGTACTAATGTTGTCTTCACATAACATTTTCATTTGGTTTTACATGAAGGAAGTCTGATTCTCAATTATCTTTCATGGCAATCAGACATTATTCCTTGTGTGACATTGTGCCAGACACCTTACTAAAAAAATGGAAATGGCATCACGTAAGCACGTCACATCTAACAAGGAAAAGTTCCCAAACAAATGTTCATGTGAAGTGATATCAGCAGCTAACTAGGATAAGATATTCTTCTCATGTTGTTACAGCTAAACCCCCAAAACCTCAATAATGTACTTAAAAAAGGCTAAAGCCTTAAACACACTCTAATATGCAAGTTTATGATCTCCGAGTCAGCACTTTCGCAAAAATAAACAAACTAAAAAAATCGTTAATTACCAATTACTCAACCAGTAGCAAATTTCAATGGGGAACTGCCTTTTTACCTTCAAAATCACAATAAACAGACACACAAGGTAAGCAATTCTAACTGGGCAGCACTCAGAAAAAGTATCCCTATCTGGTTTTGGTGAGGGGCCGCTATCACTGAAATTTGATGTGGCTCTTTCAAATTAGAGTGAAAGTAGTGCCGTACCATTTGATAACTTGATACCCCTGCAATCGTCATGAAAAAAAAAAAAAAGACATTTTGAGTTCGTTTTCTTCCTCTCTGGGAAGGTGCAGGAACAAGAAAAGCACAGCGTGACCCAGATCAACATGGAAGGAAAAAAAAAGGCGCAAATTAATATTCTCCCAGCACCCATTTGTAATGTTTATTAATATTTTAAACGCAAGTCCCAAAAGCTAATAAAGCTACAATTTTTAACTCTGCGAATCCACACGCAGTTTGAATTGGGAATAGGGTTTCAACAATTAAACAAGTCCAGGTCAAATTTAAACGGAGCTCACGATGTGAAGAATAATATTAGTACAACGTTAATTGATGATGATTACAACCCACATGTCTTCACAGGAATCGAATCCGGGCCTTCAAAAGAGTGAATATTTGAGGAAACGTCAAAGAAAGAGCCTTGAAACAGAAGAGGGTAATCATGCCAATTACAATTACCATAGGTAACAACACTGGCACCTTAATTTTAATCAATTTTGCAATTCATGTCAATGGGGCCCCACAAACACCTCAAAGAGATAAGAAACTTCTATCTGTCATTTGGGTTTAAACGTCGGAAATGGAAATGGGAATAAAGACTTTTCTTTTCTCATGAAAAGTGGCATAAAGAGAACCCTCACCGCATAAACCGATAGAAGAGAAGAGAAGCTTACCTATGAAAGTGGCAAGTAATTATATGTGTGTATACTTGTTAATACAGATAAAGTAGAGAAAAATAGGAAACTTCCTTGCTAGTCCTTAACAGCATCATTGAGAAAAATTGACCATTCTAGACAGATGATTGTTGTTTATATGTTATATTAAAAATTTGTGCAATTTATATCGCCAAATTGGTCTTATTCTTGGTGTCTATCTCTATCCTGGTAAAGAGCCATTTCAGCAAGCGGTTGACTAACTAGAAAACAAATGGGAAAGGTTGAGCTGGTTTTTCCCAATTCAGGATATATGCAGTTAGGAATGGTATCTCCTTCAAAACAATGAGATACACATTGGGAAGGAAGTCTCAACAACTACAAAGGAAGGGACTCAAAGAAGAGGGAGATGACCAAGACATTGAAGGCACCAAGTCATCTCTCTATTTGAGTAACTTCCAAGAGTTATTCCCTCTTCTCTCTTCTCTGGTGTCTTCACAGAATCAACCAACCCACCATGGAGGAAAGTCCTTCTAAATTCAAATTCACATTCATCTTCTTCATCATCGTCTCCCTCTCTCTTGGCTTGGTTTCCTTCTCCTTGTGCATGGTCTCTGAGATTACGAGGAACAAGGTGCATAATGTGTTCATGTTCTACACTTGAATTAAGACCTTGCTTTTAAAAGTTTTTGCCTTTTTTGTTTTCTGAGACTGGTTTTGAATTCTGATGCTTTGTTTTGTAGAAGGGGGATCTCAGATGGAATGGGAAACTGTGTCATTTACCATCAAGTCCAGCGTTTGGATTGGGTATTGCATCATTGGTTTGTTTAGCTTTGGTCCAGAGCATTGGGAATTCTATATTGTTCAAGAATTGTTGTTCAGGAGGGAAAAGAAACGAACGGTTTAAGATACCTATTGTTGCAAGGATTCTGCTTTTGATCTCTTGGTAAGTTAATAATCTTTTTCACATATGTTCCTAGTTGTTAGCACATCACATTCAGCAATCATAGATTATGGAAACAACACAGTTTGTTTGCTTGATTATTGGCTTGTGCATTGTCATCATTTACCAGTTAGAATGGACATATTTGCTCTAAAACAAAGTTTGGTTTTTGTAACCACATTATAGAAAGTGGACATATCACCATCCAATCTAGTTGCAAAACCGATTTTTCTTTCTTCGGGTTTGTATTGATTTTAACAATAAAATAAAGACTATCATTTTCATAAACTGTGTGCCATGCCATGTGGTTTTCCATTATTGGCCACAGGCTGGCAAGTTGAATCATTTTCAGTATGAAGACTGCATAGCTAGAAAAGAAGGGGAGGATTGGAGATGTGGAATTAACAGATTGCCAGTCTGTTCTTCAAAAACCTATAAACATAGAATCTTGTATGGTAACTCTTAATATCAGGAATTGAAAAAATAATAATAATAACAAATGTTTGAGAATTGAATTATACTTTTTCCTTTGAAACACGCCAACTATAAGTCTAACATTGGTGTGGATTATGCTTGGCAGGGTTGGCTTTGGAATTGCAGTTATTTTATTAATTGCTGCCACAAGCATGAGCAAAAGGCAACCATATGGGGAAGGGTGGCTGAATGGTGAATGCTACCTTATCAAAAAAGGGACTTATGCTGGTTTAGCAGTATTGATTTTAGTTACAGTGGGATCATTAATTGGTTCAGCTTTGTTAACAATGAAGAGCAATACGGCAGATCAGGGTCACAAAATACACGCACAAACGGGTGATGCTAGGGACTGAAGAATTTGTACATGGAAACCATATTGTAAAAAATACAGAGTTGGAGTTTTGGTGCAAAGCAAGAAGCTATAAAATGGATTGAGGATCATCAAGTACCATAGAAAGAAGAAGCCTAAGATGTTGCATAGAGAAAATGGGAGACCAAGGAGAGGCTTCCAAAGTAATCCTAATCTTTGGAAGTGGAAGAAAGGTGGTGGAGGCCACAAAAAGTGTTTAAATTGTTTGTCAAATGTCCCGAGGAATAACATTTTTTTTTTCGACTTAGATGATACGAAAGAGACATTTCTTTTCTATACATTCTCCCCGAGGTAGAAACTGCCTCATACAGGAACTCATTTTGGATCCCACCTGCATAGTTAATAATTGTTTTATACGTACAGTTTTCATCTGCTTAGTTGTTCGCATCGTTTTATCTAATTTTAAACCATTTCTACCAGTTGTAGCCATCGTGTTCTATAATTTTTAAATAAAGTCTGGGAGTCGCAGGCCAGACAAGGAATGATAATTTTGCCCCTAAAATATTGGCAAATTGATTCATGTATTTCCTCAATTTGAACCCTGCCCCCAATGATTTTTAAAACGATTATTTTATCCTTTTTTTTAAGTAACTTATCGTTTATTTATTCTAAAAAATTTTCTGGAACATATTTTTCAAATTTTATGAAATACATATGTTTTTTGAAATAGGATCAAATTTCTTAAACAATATTTTATTAATAAATTTTTAAAATGTATGAAATACATTCCTAAACAAGCTTTTTAGACCAAACTTTCTAGAACTTATTAACTACATTCAATACTTTCTTGAATACAATTTTAAGAATAAGTTTTCTGGAATAAACTTTCCAGACTATATTTTATATACGACGAGTTCTTCCTGCACCCTAATACATTCTTCCTGCACCCTAATAAAAAAAATTTAATACCATAATTGCCCTTATATGAGAACCGGATGGCCTGCTCATTCGGTTGTCAATTTTTTTTCAAATGACAATCGGATGGGGGTGTCATCCGATTCTCATTTCCAAATCAAAATGATAACCGGATGAAACTCATCCTGTTCTCATAATCCAAATCAAAAACAGATTAATTTTTTTGATTTGGACTATGACAACCGGATGGGTTTCATCCGGTTATCATTTTGATTTGGAAATGAGAACCGGATGACACTCCAATCCGGTTGTCATTTGAAAAAAAATTGACAACCGGATGGAGGTGTCATCCGGTTCTCATATAAGAGTAATTATGGTATTAAGATTTTTTATTAGGGTGCAAGAAAAACGTATTAGAGTGCAGAAAGAACTCGTCTTTATATATTTTAGAAAAAATGAAAAGAAGCCCACGGGTCAATTCGATTGTTTCACCCTAGTGTTACCGATCATTTCATCCAACTGTTGAGGTGCATGTTAAAAAATGGGGGAAGTAATTGCTGAAAAATATATACGATTCTCGAAACAACCAGGCCGAATCAATTTCTTTCCTTAGGGAGGCCAGGCCCAAGAGTGAGAACAAAATTCAAATCTTAATAATTAGATCACTAATTCACCTAAAAATAATTGTTAGGGCTTTTTATATCAATTTAAAAAAACTAATTGTTGTAATTTCAGAGAAACATAAGTTCACAATCACATTCTGAATTCCAAAGTTCGGCTTACAGAACAAGGGATTTCTTAGTGTATCTTCTTATTTCAGAATTTAAATTCCAAAAATTATATTTCGAAAAGAAAGAGACTCAAAAAACAATATATAAGGTGTATATAGAAGAAATATTCAATTAGCAACCGTTTATCATGGCACTACAATTACACAAATTTCAACCGATCAAGTTTAATAGTAAGCGTAATTTGAACTAAACTAATCAACAATCTTCTAGAGACGCAAGTGATCACAGCTAAACGACTGCCAGCTTAAAACAATCAAAATTCTGGTAAAAGGTCTACGGAATAAAGTCTAGCACTCCTGTTCACTTAGTACGAGATCCTTACTTACCAAGAGAATGCCAGGTCTGAAAAATTAATTTCTAAAATTAAAATAAAATATATATTCCTAAAATTTATAATTTTGTTACATCTTAATCTTAAAATAAATCACTATGGGTCATTCATGATGAGACCGCAAGAGTCCTATTACAAAAAGACAATTTTTTTTTCACCTCCATACCTTTTCCTGCACTTCCATAAAATAATTTAATTCTCAAAATACCTATGTTGAAATAATTAAAATGATCTTGAGGTGTCATTCAATTGTTATTTACAAAATCCAGTTCACATTTTTTGTTTCAAAATATAAACCGAATGAAATATCATCTAATTATTATTTATAAAACAAAATAATTGAATGACACCTCATCCGATTCATAAACTCCCAAATCGACAACACCACGGTTAACCATCAAATATCACCTAAATTATCAAATTAACTATTCAAATCTACAATATATCTCATAAATTTTTTATAAACATCAAACATTACTTACCTACAACTTTATTGAAGATTTTGTCAAAAACATAACCTAGAACGGTGATGGATAGGAAAATACTCCACATATGAGATTACGAAAGTAAAAGGAATAAAGGACAATATTAACTTTTTTTAATTTTTAAGTAAAACTATATGAATAATTTCGTATTGATTAAGGTGTAGGAAAAGGACACGGAGGTGAAGAATTCGTCTTTACAAAAAGTTAAAACTCTGATTTTTCAGAACATCGCATATCAAACCAGACACGTACACCACGTTGCTCATTTTCAATCAAAGTTTAATAGAGAAAATCTAGCCGCCCTTGTCGCAAACGCCAGCTTCAGTTGTCATAACAAAGAAATCTGCCCATCGGTGCTTACAAAGACTAGACTAAACAAAATTACTCATTTCCACACATCTCACATTCTCTCAATCAAACCTCGATTGGTCCCCTCCCCTCTCCATTTTCATCATCAACACCGCACACCATTCAGGTGATTGAGAGACGTAATAATAATGCTACAAAATAACATTTACCCTAAATATAATCCATGATAAAATCGATGGCATCTAAATGAATTCCCAAAGATATCGAAAAAGTGGCAACATAGAAATATAGTCCAGCCACTATACGCTAGAAAACAAATAAACTTCATAAAACGTTTTCTTTAGATTCCCATATTACAAAGGCAATATCACCGTGATATATATGTATGTGTGTGTATATATATAGTAATGTAAAAATTTTTATCAGCATTGTAAAAGTTATCATTAGCATAAATCTTATCATCCATAAAGGTCACTAGGACTCGCTAACAATGGCTATGTATGCTCCAAAAGATGTTAATTTTTTAATAGAGGGGGCAAGGGAGAGAAAATTGATTCATTGTAAAAGCAAGAGTTCTTCTGGCTACTGATTGGTATATAGAATTATGGACAGCAATTACTTGAAACGTCAAACGCCAGTTCATGAGCTAAAAAAACATGAAAATGGCGGTCATTTCTAAGTTTGATATTCCAGACTCCACCTGCGAAAGTTCCAAAAGCATGTTAACATCATTGATATAAAGACAAAGATCACACAGCAAACATTGGCAAACTTTGAGAGGAGTTTTGGAAAACAGGAGATAAACAGAAAATCCCGATACCACTAGAGAGGAAAGTTTGGACCACGCCCTCTCCCACCATAGCCGTAACCCCTTCCTCCCCAATTATACGAGCCCCTGAAATTCACACCCCGTCCAGCACCATAACTAAAATTATGCCTCTGCTGGAAATTGCCAAATGTCTGAAAAGGAAATGGATAAACAATACATCAAAATTACATTGCAGTTTATGGATAATTTCATGTCCAGAAATTTCAGTTCTTAATCAGTTTGCTGACCTCCGTATCCTGTTTCATTCTCTCAGAGAAACGATTTTGTCCGTTCCTTGATCCACGGGTCAAAGAGTTACATGAAATTGTGTCAAAAAAGTCGTCTTTCTTGTATGCTGACTGCAAGGAAAGGCGGGAATAAAAGATTTATTCAAGCTCAAAGAAAATTTGCTTTAAGGTGCCAAAAATCACATGGTCTACAACTTCGGTGTTTACTCCATCCATTTCAAAAGGGAAAGAAATTCCCATCAAAGGAAAACATTATGAGTCCTACCTTATGGTTTGGTACCATATCATGATATTCCCTGCCACCCAAATTGAGAGAAGTATTATCCTGTACTCCCTCTATTGTGGTTGCCTTTCCAAGAGCTCCCCATACTTCATCCTTTCTGAACTTTTCATTCATGGCCTCAAAATCAAACTCTTCAGTGAATTGTGGAGCTGTGTATTGAGGCTGCAAAAATCAACAACAAATGATTTACATGTATATAAAAGTATATATAACTATACTAAAAAGAGAGCTAATGCATGACCACTTAGTGGATCTGGAGAGGGTAGATATATGAAGATTTACCCTCTGTAACCTACACTTCTCAAGGCAGCAATCTTATGGTTGTGTTAAGTCTTGCCCCTGATATTATTTTATTATAATATTTAAATATACTAGTTATCTGCCATAGTTTGCTAGCATGTGATCTGGTAGTTACATGCTTCTAGTAGTGGAAACTGCCTCTGCTCACAAGATAATAGGCCATGTGCATTTGACCCTCAGACTCCACAATGGTGGGAACCGCATGCACAAAGCCATACTTTATAAGTTATTCAAGTAGCGGAATTTATCCAAATTGGTTACTTAACATCAACTTTCTAATTGCAAAGTAAAAATTACCCAGCGTAGGTCCCAAAATGGTGAAACGAATAGTATTCAATACCAAAGTTAGCAGTGCTTTTTCTCCTACTAAGAAATTAGAATATGCAAAACTACAATAAACTAAGATGCATGCAACCCACAAAAATTAAACTTAAATACCTATTTTTGTGACTAATTTGAAAAGGAAAATGCAGCTTCCAGATGCGCTTAGAGAACAAGAAATATTCTCTACGTTCAAGGAAACAGTCTTCACAAATCAATTGGACGATGCTTAAATTTAAACACTTCGCTTGAGAACAATGCGATTGGCAACTTTAAGCCATTCTATGTTCACTTACAACCCGAGAAGTGACTGAACAAACAAGAATTTAGTAAAATTTTACAGGCACAACTAATAGACAAAGCTATGTTAGCCTGTTAATTTGGTATATGAGCAGGACATGAAATTTTAATTATCTCCTCATCAAATATCCATTTTTCCTGTCCCTCAAATGCAGAATTCCAGGTTAAGGTAAGAATATCCTTATCTATTACAGTCCCTATCCCCAACCTATAAAATCTTTAATTCAATATTTTTGAAGATCTCACGTCACATAGATATAGACAAATTATAGTATATAAATAGATGCAATTACAAGTTGGTTTTATAAATTTGAGTTAATTTTAAATTTCACTTTCTAAAATGGTATCAAAGTATTTTTAAAAACTTTGTTGGCCCAGTAAACTCACTGTCTCCAAGTTCGTGTTTACTGTTGCAGTGCCACCTCAAGAGAGGTTTCTAACAAGCACCATTTTCTCCACGAATACAATATAGAGTGGTTGAGATCCTAGGTTTGTGTATTTTTATGTATTGAAAGTCTTCCTAACAGGACTTTTAGGTAAGTGTGTTCTTTGACAAGGTACTCATGATTAAGAAAATGTTTAGACACAAGGGAAAGTGTAACAATGTGAAAGTGAGGAGCAATATATAAAGAAAAAGTTGCAAACCATTGTCTGAAGGTTTTGATTGAAGATTATGTCATGGTCTCTTATGGGTTTGTTCATAACTCATGTCGAATCAACCCGGTGTTTCCTCTTGAAGAACCAAACAAGTGATACCAAAGCCTATCCTAACAACGTTTCTTAGACCTATTGTGCCACACACTAGACAAATATTTATTCTCATGCTCGATATGTTCAATCTTGGATTCGAGGAAGTACGTTAGAGATCTTATATTAATTAGAGATATGTTCAAACTATAGTATATAAGTAAGTACAAACCTTACATTACAAGTCGGCATTGTGAAATTGAATTAGACTTAAAGTCTACTTTTTAATAAATAAAAAATCCAAACAACAATAAAATATCAAGTAAACACAAAACCATGTAAGGTTGAGCCATTCCTCATAAATATTTTAAACTATTCTTCATACTCCTATCGGAATTAAGAAACTACTCATTATATACAACAGTTTGTATGCAATTGTGATTCAAAAAAACAGATCAAAAATAGAAGCCATATAAAAGTATCATGCCTTGCCTTACCCAACCTGCACCAGTCCCACAAAGAGCATATGATTAAATTTTCTAACCTTTTGAACTGAAGTAGGTAGTGGAAGCAGTGGTGCCTGAGATGCTGGAAATGGCATTAATGCAGAGGAACCAAAGGATGTTAGATTCGAACAACCCATACCCTTCTGATTAGGGTACAAATTTTGTGTTGTAGACAATAAATGTTCTCTAGGATTTGCAAATTGATCTGGAGTTAACAAAGATGGTGGTGTTGGCAAGGGACCTGAAGTAGAATCTACAAATGAAGGAGCAGAATGTCGAGGATGAATTGGCCTTGGGTCAGGACAAATGTCTTGAAAAGGTGAAGAAAACTGAGGCACGTTTGATTCGTCAATAGTCATGGATGCAGAATATGGCACGGGTATCTTAGTAGACAAAAGGGACGGAACATCAAGAGAATCAGAATTTTTTAAAGAGGTAAGAGAATGCGAATGAGTCAGATTAACAAGAGAAGAAGTCGTGGCAGAAGATACAGGTAGACCAGACTCTGAAAAACCTGTCCATCCCCCTTTTGTAGGTAACTGAGTTTCTGCATTTTTCATCTGATTCTGCATAGCTACGGATGCTGTCATTGATGGGGAGTAAAGGGAACTAGATTGTAGCAGAGAATGAGAACCACGGCTAGATGTATCACTAGGCCCTTGCCAATACATTGCTGAAGAAAAAGATGCATTACTAGCAACTTGAGTAGCAGCAGATGAATTTGAAGGTCCCAGGTCAGTTACCGACTGATAAGAAGGAAACCCAACAGGAAAGGGTTTACTAGACATAGCAGGGGTATCTTGCCTTTGAATTGATACTGTCAAATTTCTACCGCCAACTGAGGCCACAGGAGAACTTGGGGACCCAGAATATTGTGACTGAAACAAAAAAGACAAACAATTTAAAAAAAAACAGTAATGTCATTGAAAAGTGTACGATTTCAGAATGCAAATTATTTTCGTGTTGTCCTTTAACACAGGTACCTGAATAATAGCTGGATCACTAAAAACCTGCTCTTCTGATTTAGAAGATGTGGAGGGTGACTTGATCTGCAAATTCTGAAAGGGCAAAATTCATAAGAACATGCACAGCTTAAATAAGCATAGCAGGCATGTATACAAGAAAGCTCTTGTGACCAAATGGTTGTTTGGCTGCAATTGATAGGGATTCACAAATACATATGCACCCTACAATAACATTATTTAAAGAAATAAGTCAACAGCTTCAGATTACTGTTTCGTGGAGTGCATTCTATTATGCTCTACTTTTAGTTGTTGTGTTCTAGACTTTCAGATTAGATTTGTCAATTCTTAATTTCTCAGAATGTTGCTCCGTATAGAACATTAGGACCGCTCACAACTAATGAGGAGCAAAGATGCCAAATAAGCCATTATTATGAAGCCAGGCAGGTGAAATTTAATGAGAAAAAAACAGAAACAAAAACAATCTTGTTGGTGAGGGTTTACTACACTGCATATCAAGTCACCACTGACCAAAACATGATCAAATTAGACGAGAAATGGTAGAATAGAAATATTACTACTCAAAGCCTTCAAAATCTATCAATTTCACCAAAACATGAGCTTGAGCAATATTGCAATCGAAAACAATGCACATTAGTGGAAATGTCTATTATGTGAAAGATTTGTTTAATGAAAACTTGTTGAAGAATAAATGACAAGTTAAAACATTAAAGCCCCAATCAAAAATCGTTCATAAACCGTACAGATGCGTTAGAACCCTTAAACCAAGATATATAACAGCTATACAACAACACTAACCACGCCTTATTCTGCTTGGTGAGGTGAGATACTTCACAGCTTTAAGAAAACATACCAGATCACAATAATATTTACATATCATATCAGTTAAACAATAATGCTATAATTACCTTAATGTCACTTCCTCGGAAAAGAATGTATTCATAAACCTTATCGCTTGGAGGAATTTGCGTGCCATCCTTTCTTCTCCCCTCCGTTCCATAAGATGTAACTGCAATGTTGTATCAGAAGAACTTCCATGTTAGAAAGAAACTTTCACATTAAAGAAATACAATTTTTAGAAGAATGGAACTAGAGGACTTGGATATCCACATAATGAAGTTCATATTTTGGAAATTTAAATAAAAGCATACGATAAATTTAACGTGGTTCAACAACTCAAGTCCTACATCTACGAATACTTAACAAAAGTATTATTATTGACAAAAACTCCAAACCTTCTTGTGCAAACTTCCTCACAAAAATTGTAAACTCTCTCATGACACACACACAACCTACCCAAGTCTCCAAGAGACTTATTGAGTTGTGGTAACAACTCTCAAATCATACTATACATTTTTATAATAGTTTCTTATTTTATTTTTTTTTCCTTCTTTCATATTACTCAATGTGTGACTTTGGTAAACACCCAATAAATATCCTTCCTCCACCAAAAGTCTAACATTTGACATTCTGCTAACAAATCTGCTTGGACTGCTCTTGCCACTAGTGACCTACAAGACTCATCAACGATAACAGTCCTTTTCCGTTGTCAGTCCTCACTGCCTTGCGCCTCATAATTGTTGTCGACAGCTTCCACGTCATTGCCACTAGCAACTTGCTGATACTCAAGTTGTGGAATTCATCACCAGCACCACCTCAGCCAAGCAAACCCCACCACCACACGTGCATCAGCGAAGTCATTGCATAAATAAATAAATAAAAGCATCAACACTAACCTCTCTTCTAGTTGAAGCACGCCCACAAATAAGAGGTTAAATTTAAATAAAAGCACACAATAAATTTAATATGTTTCAATACCTCAAGTCCAAACACTCAACAAAAGTATAATTACGCAAGAATCAATTTTTCTGGCAAAAACTGCAAACTTTCTCGTGCAATTTTTCCAACAAGAATTGCAAACCCTCTCATGAGAGACAACTACCCGAGTCTCTAAGAAACTTATTGCGTTATTAACTCTCAATTTTATAGTAGTTTCCTATTTTTTCCCTTCTTTCATATTACTACTCAATGTTGGACTTTGAGTAAAACTCACTAACACAAAATCCAAACAAGGACAATCATATAATACCTAACTTGCATTAATGCCCATTAAATTAAAACATACTATCAAATATCAATAGAGTCATAACTCATTTCATCTAGAAAAAGGCCACCTATATACAAATTGATTGAGATACCCGATGATCCAGAGAACTTGAAGAGGTGTTGTTCATAAAAAACAAACCATGTTTTTCCATTATGGAAAGACATAAACATAGGGGTTTACAAAAAAGCAGATAGAGGAGGAAATTCTAGCATGGAGCCTGCGGAAAAAGGTGTAGAGTGTAGACAACAAATTGATAAATATCACCAGTCTAAAATGTCATAGAATTCAGACCAAGGGCAAACTGTCAAAAGGAAGAACTATGATTAATATGATTCTGTTGTAAATTTATCCCGTAGGAGCTAGGACAATGGCAGTAACTCCAAGTCCAAAATTTTGTACTAAAAGAGAAGACAAAATAGTGTCACCATCTACCTATTAAATCCGCAATGTCCATCCATCCATGGCCAGCATTTTAGGCATTAGGCCAGTACTATTAACCTAAGCAAAATTATAAGTAATTCCAAATAGTGTCACTAATGTTTTAAATTGCGTTCACGGTTTCATCAATTTCCCTAATATTGCAAACAAACGCCGCCGCAATTGCAGTTTAAAACACCTCAAAAACATTGATGCTGCGGCCAAACTCGTGGTTGCATTGAAATCCATTTTTCTAAATCCTCGTTTCCATCCACATTATCTTCCTATAGAATAAAGCTAAAGTTCCATCATCAAGCAGGCCTTAACTTGTACAATCAAATCACCAACGAACCATTTCTCATCGTATCAAATCCAGCGTCGGAAAACGAAGCTCTGAAATCCAAAATACTCAAACAAAGCACCGTTGCATCGTCGACAATCACAAAACATAAAATACGGTGATTCCGCCGCAATGTAAGGAAACTGAACGTTACGTTAACGGCTGACGTACCGTTCTTCAAGCCGATGGTGGACTCCAGGACGTTAAGGAAATAGAGAACGCCCTCGTAGCGAATCTCGCACTTCGAAATCAAGCTTATGAAGCAGCCAATGAAGGACTCCGCGGAATTGGACAGAGCAGTCGAAGGACCGTTGGCGCCAAATTCACTCGCCATGTAGCGTGGCACGGACGTGGAAGCGGAAGCTGGTTTGCGATCACTGTGGAGAGAACGAAAACGACGATGAAGGGAAAATGAAGGAAAATTTTGCTCCGTGTTACGCTTCTAACATTAGGGTTTCTCTTTCTCTGTATCGGTTTAAATGGCTGTTTCTTGCTTCTTCCTTGCCTCGCGCGGATGTTGCATTTGTGAAAAAGTTGCACTCAAGGGACAAAACAATGACAAAATAACGCTTCGATGAGCAATACGAAGAGTTTTCCTTTTTTCACATTCTCCCTTCAAATATAAGTTTTTTTTTTCTTAATTCTGGTTCAATTTTGTATGAAAATTCTCACAATGGATAAAGGAAATTTTTTAATCTCATTAATTTTTATGACACGCATCATGTGAGCTCGTTTTTAGTTATAATCTTATTGTACTGAAAATCATGATATAGAGCTCGTTTTTAGTTATAATTTTATTGTACTGAAAATCATGATATAGATTGAAATTGTGGCATCGTAACCTAAGATATTCACATCTAATTAAATTGTGTACGACACACACAAAACATAGATATTAACAATGAATACGGTGAATTAACTTTTCAAAAGTTAATTTCATTTGATATCTTATAAAAAAATTGCGTTAAATAATATAAATTGAGATATTTTAATTACGTTAATTATTTTTAAGTTGTATTTACATTAAGGAAGGAATTCTTTATATTTTAAATCACTTTATTTAGTAAATTCTTTTGGGTTAAGGAAAATATACAGTGAGTAATACTCACTAAAGATCTAACATATATTTATATTCACATGTAATTATTATTGTGTACAATAAAAAAAATAAGTATAAACAATAAATATGTTCGTGTTGTTTTCCAATTTAAGTTAAAATTATAGTTTGACATTTAGCAAAATCTAAATTAGTATGAATTACTAACCAAATAACAAAATATAATATAATATATATGTGTGTAAATTATGTTTACTGTCGCAAGATAGAAAAATTAAAAAAAAATACATTATCATCAAACATTTTGTATTAGTTTAGTTTTTTATAAAAGGTAAAATATTTGCTATGTGTATTTATTGCTAACAATCTTGTATAGTTTAATAATGTGACTAATAATGTATTAATTGATTAACAACTTTAACAGTGAAGTTCACATAGTTTGTTAGGGTTGGTTAAAACATGTGATTTAATAAACAAATTGAGATATAAGGATATATCAAAGGTTAAATTGTTGTAAAAATGGAATGATGGAAAATTTGATAATCTTTAAGAGTTTATTAGTGATATATGTGCACTTGATATGTGTAATTTTAATACAAGATAAAAATTTAAAGTTTAAGTATATCTTGAAGAAGTGGTGTTGTTAATAAGGCCAACTAATTTGGAATAACACTTAGTGAATGATGTTAATAAACATAGAAAAGCAATTAACATTGTCATTTTAAATGATAATGGAGAAAAGGTCGATGTAATTGACGTTAAAATGTAACAAAGAATAATCTCAAGATGAAAAAGTGAGTAGCTCACACAACAACCAAGATAATTAAAAATAAAAATAATAAAATAATAAAAAGTTAAAGTTTGAAGACAATTACCACAAGTTCAATGATTAGGATAATTATCCTAAAGAAGTATAGAACAGACAAATAAATGGTGATAATAAAGATGTCGAATTAAATCTTGATGATCCAATGTTTGATTTGGAAGCAAATTATGACACTAAATATGCGAATTTTGATTTTGAGATAACAAATAATGATTTATCTCCAAATGAGATAAAGTTATTTCAACATTAACACATGTATCAACTTCAAATGGACACTTAAGAAAAAGTTTTTATTACTATATTAGTTTTAAAATGTTTTATAATATTTTGTTATAGATAGAAAGAAAATTGAGTATAAAAAATTTACAAAATCATAGACTAGATCGTATGAACGAATGGTTTCCATACAAATTTTATTTGTAATATTAAAGAAAAACATAGTTTCCCTTTGAAAACTAACAAGTCCAACCATACTTGTCCAATGGTGTTTTAGAACTATAGCCTAACAACAAAATAGATATCAAGGATTTTCATGGCTATGTTTAGATCAAATCAAAGGATAACATTAACAAAGTTAGTTTATGATGTGGAGGAGATACTTTCAATTTATGTCAAAAGGTGAACCCATAATTATTAATATTGAACTAATAATGGCAGATGTAATGTTGTAATGTTATTATATGGTACTTTAAGTTATGTAGTTACTTTGTTGAGTTAAAGAAAAGTCAAAATACATGTTTTTAGACCAAAACATACTCTTAAACTAAACATTCGATTCATTCTATATGCTCGAAAAATTGTAAGAAAATTTCCATTTAGAGTTGTAAATTATTCATTTTCATCAACGGATGTCCTCCTAAAACAAAACATGGAGGACAACTTTTTTATTCTAATAGGTCACGACATTGATGACCATTTTCTCTCAAAAACAATGATAATAAAAGAGACTAAAAGTAAAGGAAGTTAGAATTAGTCTATGTAAAACCTACCTAAAAACATTAGTGACATTGAATCAAAAAGTGAACCTTCATGTTTAGTTAAAAAAATAATAATATAATACACTTAGTTGCCATGTCATTTCAAGTCTAGTAATTTGCTATTTGTTTTCAAATTCAATTGACTAAAACCTATCTAACAATCATTATATTAATAAGGATTAGTGTATATCTTACAACATGGTATCATATATTGAACATGGGATTATACTTGTGTCATTTATATAACAATTTCAAAAAGAATAATTGGTGGAGACATAAACAAGAGCTTCAAAGACTACATATATTAAATTGTTTGTAAAAGAAGAAGTAAATCAAATAAAAAAAATATATTGATGGTAAATAATCAAATAATGAAAATACTACATGATGCATACACGTTGAATGTTTGTTCTAAACATGAAGTGATAATAAGTAACATGTTAAAGTAATTTATATATTTTTGTATATTATATATATATATATATATATATATATATAATTAGGGTTTATAATAGATTTGAATATTAAATTGCATTGTTATATTATTTTGAATATTGTTGAAATCCTTTATAATGCCATTTTAAAAAGGATTATAGTATAAAAAATATGTTTATGTTAATAAAAAATAAATTATATAAAGAATTATGTTTAACTAATTTGTCTAATAAATAAAGCATAATTATAGTTTAAGACTGATAGCATTAAAATAGTACACGATTATGGAAGATTAATACATACAAACACTAAAATATTCAATATTATGCTCACCTATTATATTAAATTATGGTAGAGTGAGTGAGACAATTCAATAATAAATATTAACAATGTAAAAGTTACCATTAATTATAAAGAAATATTGTATACATTTTAAAATAACATTATAAAAGTTAAAAAAATGGTATATAAAATTATTTAAACTTGAAAACGTAGGGTGTAGAAGGAAACGCCCACACACAAGATATAGCCATAAAATCTATACTCTCTATGACCCATGCCAATCATTGATTCCACCTCTAAGGATGTAATATTGCCTTGACCCATAAATGCAAGTGTGTTTTGGGTACTGTAATTAATATTTGTTTAGAAATAAAAATTATTACCTAGATCATATAATATATACTGTAATTAATGCATTTTTATAAAAAAAAAATATTTGCTAATTTCTTTATGGATACACTTTAGTAAATTAACCATAGCGATGTGATTTTATTGGTGTAGGAGGAGGTGAGGGTTGTATCCTCGTGAAACCCGTGCAAGTTTTGCTAATAGTTTTGTTTGTTATCATCTTTTTTTTTTCTTTTGTTCTTTTCTCAACACAATTCAGTATCACCAGAGCACTAATCTGATTAGCTCTGTCCCCACAAAAAAAACGACATTGTAATTTTTGTCGATGGATGTCACAAAAAAGTAAGCTACACTTATTTTTTTATAAATATTTATTATTAGTAAATTTATTATATATGATTTTTTGAGTCCGAATAAATTTCATATAAAACATGAGTTCATATATTGTGTTTTTGATGTCAGGTAGATATTGAATTCAAATTTAAAACGGTCTCTTTGTTTTTATTTTTTTCCTGAAAATGAGTAATTATTTACAATTTTTAAAATTGTTTTTTTTAATATGAATTTGAATAAATAGTAATTGGAAAGAATTTATTGTCCAATCTACAATTTTATTTTTATAGTAATAATTTATCTTTTTTAAGTTGTCACTTAAATTATGATTTTACTTTTTCTTTATAATAAAGTGATGATTTAAATAATAACTTCAGTTCAGTTTTTAAACTTTTGTAGATTACTTTTATATATATATATATATATATATATATATATATAT
>Ga0209700_101594_pt1 | contig 47250 bp, 19 predicted proteins | sample SiratroredBW_FD_187528 | JGI IMG/M metagenome (GOLD analysis project Ga0209700, IMG submission 187528) | Root nodule microbial communities of legume samples collected from California, USA - Siratro red BW (SPAdes) (version 2) | ecosystem: Host-associated > Plants > Roots > Nodule | place: USA...
AGTTTGAAGTTTATCAAGCCTCCAAGTGGGAGATTGTTGGGCTTTGTGGAGGCTTGATTTGAGTTAGGCCCAATTAGACAGTAACCCTAGTTTCTCCCTATAAATACACAACTTGTATTTGTAATCTTGAGCAATCACAAGTGAATAAAATTCTTCCTGTTGCACGTGGATTAGGGAAACCGAACCACGTTAAATCTTGTGTGTTGCCCGTGTTCCGTTTTTTCTTCTATTCCTTGCAGATTATTTGTGTGTGTTGTTTGTTTAAGACTCATCAATAGAACTATGTATGGCTATACAAACTTACATATGTATGTATTCACTCCTAAAAAATGAAGGTAGTAGAAAGAAGGTCTTGTTTATAATTAGTGGGAGGGCTCATTAATGAAGAGTTAATCATCATAATTTGTTGTTTTATATAATTTCGATAAAGTTTGAAGGCATATATATTTATATATAGTTTCCCAGTTATATAACACAATATATAATGTTAGGTAGGTAGTGAAAACCAACAAGGATACCAACCATGTTTTGCTAGGTAGCACGTGTGGTGACAGTGTGAGAGATGTGCACAATCAAAGAGGTTAATTATAGTCCATATAACACAAATTGACAATTCCACTATGCATAATGATGTTTTAGAAAACTAGAGAAAGCTTCCTATCACCTGGAGACACTAAAAGCCTTGAGAAGAATTTGATTGGATGTGAATGAACTTTTCACTATAAAGAATCACAATAATTATTCAAAGGTATTTTGGATGGAGACGTAAAGAAGGTAGGTAGGGGTTGTGGGCGGTCCAAGAATTAGAGTAAAGCCCTTTTTCTTACAATTGGAATTGATTTTGCCCTGTACGTTAGGATATACGTTTGGGGAAGAAAGTGTTTACCTTTTGCGATTGATTTCCATGCTGAACTGGCTTCTGAAATTGACCAACGTGGGTTTGGTTCATTGGCACAGATTGAATCCATCAAATTTCTTTTTGGATGAAACTGTTGAGGATATGAATTTACTCAATAATATACTCACTTCACATTGTGTTGTGTATATGGAAAGGGGCGAGTTGGATTTGAGGGAATAAAGCATTGATTATGAGGACCCCACCACAAGGGTGATGAAAAAGGATTAAAGGGGTAACAAGTTTTTGTCCCTGATAAACTCCATGAATGCCTTTTTTTTGCTTCCACACGATCACACAGACACAGTAACTAGCTATAGTTCCTGAAGTGAGAATAAAGCAACGACTTTTCTCTCAATTACTTGTCATTTTGAAGCCTCTCTGCACTTTATTCTATGCGTTAATATTGACAGCCAGCTATAAGACAAAAGGGTTCGAGTAAGTTATTCACTCTTCTCCACTCTCTCATCCACTGCTCTGTAGCTATATTCACCTTCAACAACAGAATACCCGTGTATGTGTTTTGGAAAAGAAATTAATTCAACTTTCCAAACAGTTATCCCTAAATGTACCTTTTTCGCTCATCACTTTCTTCCACATTCTAATTAACCAAGTTCACTTTATTATCACTACACAGGCAACAGGTCACTTTGAAATTGGTGAAATCGATGATCTTAGCTGCTCAATTTATTTTTCACATATACGTGCACACTATGAAATTGAAAGCTATAGCACCAGAACAATGTCACCAATTGCACAAAGACAAGGTGTTCTGACAGCATCCTAAAATCTTGGAACAATGTTCAGTTTGCTTTAAATAATTGACTAAAGAAAACTTTTGTGGATCTCAAATATAATACACGCAGTTTTTGTTGTTAGCTTAACATGTATGTATATACAGAGATCAAAACATTAACTAATATGCATAAGCAATGACATAAGGATGAGCTGTTATACATTAGCAGAAAGGAGTGTGTTTTTTCTAAAAGCCAAAAGATTAATTTATTAGCTAATAACAAAAATAGGAGTGGTGATGATTAAATATGTGATTAGTTAATTTGTAGATGACCATGCATGTAATTTTAATACATATAGGATGTCATCCATTAGGGACAAGGGCAGTGTAGACCAGCAGGCATGTGTGTTTCGTCCTTCTTCGGCAACAACAAAATCTTAATCCTTGAAATTAAACCTCATTAGGGACAAATTTTTCGGTATCTTTTGCAAGATTCGACCAATGAACCAATTCCAAACCTTTCCTTGATTCTGAATAAGTCTTCAATTAACCCTATCTAAGTGATTGTGAGCAAAGGTAAGAGTAAGATTTAAAACAACTTTGATAATCTTACCAACTCCATCTTCTACGCGGCATGCATGCATTTGCTCAAAACTTATACATCGTATATATCCAAATTGAACCCTAGGGTTAACCAAACCAAGACTTCAGCACACACAAACCGACACAAATATATATATGTGCGTTGTATCTGCCCATAGCATGCATGACAAAATACGCATATCTTCATATGTAAAACCTAATTTGTTTAGCTTATTTCATATTACACTTTGATTTGTTTTCAATAACCTTAAATTAAGGAAATCAATTTTTAAATATGAATATACACACACATACATGTCCAATGAAGTTGATATATGTGTATAATTCAGTAACCTTAATGCTTCCATGCCATATTTCAAACGAAATTGACCTGTGTGAATAAGTCTCCGGCTTCTGGATCAAACCGGCCTAATGCCTAAATAATCTTTCGTAGCCCTAACCACATCCACTTTTAATTAATAATGGTTAGTGTGGATTTACCTAATCAATATCTCATTTTCTTTGATCTCTGGGTTGAATTTCTAATGGACGGTACTTGCTTTGCACAGCTAATTAATCTTATATATACAAGATTCGTTTTTGCCCTAGCAGGGTAGCATGTAACCAACCAATTTAGATTGAATATGATGCCTAGAGTATGTGGGCTACATCCATTTTCATGCATAATACACAAAGTCATTAATAACATACATTGAAATGAGGTTTTGAAAGCATCAAATGACAAAGTATTTAAAAATAATTTTAATGTACAATACAACTCATGACTTACGAACGACGCCAGCAGCGCCATTTTATTTTGTCTCTTCACTTTGTTTGGTTTCAAGCATGGATTTATCACCATGTACAAAACGACAAGTATAGCTTTGTGTACATAGGAAACAAAAAAAACTAATTCAAACTAGCTAGACTAATCCACTGATTAATTTATTCCGATGTTTCACTCGAATTAAATGAAAACGTGGTATAAGGTCAGAAATATAAATTATATAACCCCACAGATTCTATATTCATTCTATTACAGGATGTACTCACACACGCATTAAAAAAAAAAACTGCTACGTGAGTAGACCTATATCAGACTCTCCCAAAAATGATTTCAGTTTCTTCCAATTTACGTTTTTATTAAAAATAATTTAGCAAATTCCATGCGTGTATAATTTGACTTATGATTGGCTGTTTAATGAATATTTTGCGTTTTTCAATGAATTTAAAAAAATGGTTCTTTGTATCTAGCCACTGCTCTGGGTGTGTGTGGATAACCTCGCGAGTCAAAAGTAAAGTTGATATTTCCACGTGGCGAATTTTTTTTTTTTTTATTTTCTTGTTTTTGTTATGATACGTCTTCACTGTTGCACACCTCACACATGCAGAAGCAGTCACATTAATGTATACATTACATACATATGCTCCTGTTGTTGTTTTTATGCATGAAAACAACCAGAACAAGCCATAAACGTACTGTACCCTCTACTAATGGCTATTAATTAAAATCTAAATAACAATTATTAAATCCACACTAAATTAGAGAGGCCCCCACTAAAATTAATGACAAAAGAAGATGAGGGTGTCACCTATTTTCTTGTTGCTACAGTGCCCTTGCTTAGAAGCATCTTAACCACATGATCAACGTATCAGTGGTGACAACTGACAATATGCTTATAATATATATAAATATATATAGTAATCGTTATTGTACGTATGAGACAAAATAAACAAATTGGGTTAATTGTTAATTATAGCAGTCTTCATTTTCAACGTATATATCTATTATGTAACAATACTTTTGAATCATTCAAGCCAGTGCCAGTTGGGTCTAACATTTCTTTTAATGGTTCTGTAGGTTGGCCAATATTAACAGTGTTGCTGATTAAACAATGCCAATACTCTACATTAATAACTGGTTTTGGGGAAAGGCCAAATTTGTTTTGCAACTTCCAAATATACTAATTCCTCTATTGGTAAGTTTTGGAATTAACCTGAGCGGATTCTAATTTCTTCTCTGATATAAAACTTAGACATTTTTTAAGTGGCGTGACTTGTGTCGCGATACAAGTATATTATCTATTAGTGAAATGTCTAATTTAAAAAACAGTTTATTAATATATCACAATTTTAAATATGGTTGTAATACAATTTTAAAAAAGACTAATACAATAATTTTTTAAAAGTTTTTAAAATTATTATAGAAATAAGAAGTAAATTCTATATATAATTAAGAATATTTAAATTATATATATTTTTTTATTTTTTAAATTTGAAATAAATAAATTAGATTCATTTTATATTAACTATATTTGATTAACTTGTTTATTGATAATTTTTTAATACATCAATTCTGATTGTCAATCAATTTATATAATTCATATGTAATATATATATATATATATATATATATATATATATATATATATATATATATATATATATATATATATATATATTTGTTTTTTATTCGGATCTGATATTTTAGAGATTACTCATCGTCTAAGAAATTTTGCGTGTACTGTCAATGTGTAACCAGAAAATCGAATGCCACTTTCAACGGCTCCATCATCAGTATCTGTCAACCAAGTTATGTGTTACAGAATTGAAGTTAGATTAAACAGTTGTAGCCTCATAGGTTACTAATGTATTTGACCAAAAAAAGAAAAGCTCACAGTTAGGTTTCCTTTCCCTATTTTAGAATTTTTTGGAAGCTTTGTGGTTGCTTTGAAGCACATGGTATCTGCAAAATTCTGACGATGCAAGTGTACTGCACTCTCTCTCTCTCAATAAAATTCGTAAGCCTTTTTGAATAAATCTATCAGTGATCTTCGTTGATCTTACTTCTGACTGCGTTATTCCCAAATCAATGACGAAGCCAATTTCTCTTTATGTATTGAAGATTGTAGTTTCCTCTCACAAACCACAGTGTTGGTGAAAGTCCATGTGTTCACACACCATAAAAGTTGTGGTTCATTCATGTACATGCGCATGGTCGCATGCATCCAAGGATTGGAACCTGAACATTTTTCTCTCTTTCATTTTTATGTTTCTTGTGAGAAAATATAAATGTTCTTGTGATTATATTTGATCACTTGCACCTTGTTTTAGGCTTTTTCCCCTGTCAGCGTGAAAGGAGAGTGAAAAGCTTAACCTAATTGCTCATTCACATGCTCCTCCATTCTATTTTTGTTTTAGTGAGGATGTGTTTAGTAATGTTAGCAAAAATTTAATTATTTTATTGCCTAATTATACTTATAATTGGTTATTACTTTAATTGATATGTGATTATTGCTTTTTTGGGTTAAAAACGATTTTAAGATAATTTCATTTGAGTACAATAACAAATATTTATACGCAAAAGTATAAAAAATTATATGGATAAAAAACATAGAAGTTGACAGGGATAATCTTTCGAGAGGGAAAAAATGTTAAAAATAGTTATAAGCTAGCAAACATTATTGAAAAACATTTTTTTAAAAAAAGAAAAACTTTTTGTCTGATTTCTATTGACATCTTAAGTATGATTATTGTTTTTCTAAAAAAAAAAAAATTGCTAAAAATGTCTCCAAAGTAAAATGTTATATATCGACACAAGTTTGAGTAAAAGACCTTTTTTATGCTAGCAGACACATAATCCGTACATAAAAAGTATTTGTTTACAATATATTATATTTGCAATAAAAAATTAACAAAAAATACGTTGAAGCTGTATACTTTAATCAATTATGGAAACTTGCTTGTATTAAGTAATATGTAATGAATTTCATAAATAATGGTGTTAATAAGGTAAAGTTTAGCTGCCTATGGAAGAAATGGTTAAAAGTAACATCAACTACATATTACGTTTAAGTTTTAAGTTTTTTGAAAAATTTAAGTATTGAGTGTTTATTAAATCTTTTTATTTTATTGAATATTTAAAATTTTTATAATTTTTAATTAAGTTTATTATTATTATTATTATTTTTTAATTAAGTGATATTATTATTATTTTTTCATCTTGTTTATTTCTATGTGTGAATATACATAAACTTTTATGATTAATGTAAAATGACATTGTTGTTAGTGTAAAAGGATAATTTTTTTTTTTTTAAATATGTTTAAGAAGGTTGTTATAATCTTTGATAATTTCTATATTATTATATATAATAATTATTGGATTATTACTTGATATATATTAGGGTGACAATTTCTTATTATTTAACACGTTTTTAATAATAGTAATAAAATATATTTATTATTTTACATTAATTGTAATATTATTTTATATTAATTATAAAATAATAAAAACAAAATCTCATATTTTCTAATAGATAGAAATGAGTAAGATAACTATATAAAATAATAATTACCTCAGTAGTGAATGAGAGTAGATCAATTAAAAAATATAAATTTTTTAAATATTTAATAAAATAAAGTATAAAAAACTAATTAAAAATACATAAGTTTTAAAAAAATTGAAACTTAATTAAACCTAAATACTATTACAGGATATCGGTGATTCTCTGATACTTCCGTATTTATGTCACTGACCAAAAGTATTATGGCTTGAAGAGTCAGTGCCCCATTTGTTGGTAAAGTGTAATATAAATTAGATTTTTAATTTCTTAATCAATATATAGCATTTCTTTTTGAAGTTTATTTGTAGATTATGCACACCTTAAGGGAAAGAGATCGGAAAGCACGCAACATGGATAGAAGGAATTATTGTTAGAGTTTATTATACAAATTGAAACTTTTTTAGATCCATTGAATGTTTATATTAACTATAGCATGAACCCCACTTATGCTTGACACTAAGTGTTAAAGAAAACAATCAGTGACGAATCTATGGACGAGAAAAAAAAAATATTCTAATAAATTAATCTGTACATGTTAAAGACAATATAACTTTCAATGTTTCATCACTAATTTATTTTTTTCGTATTATATATGTCGTGGGAACTAGACAATGGCAACACAATATAAAAATAAAAAACCATTATTTTTATACTTAATTCGAATAAATTTTTAATAAAAAAATAATCAAGTCACCAACATCACTAATTAGTAAAATGAAATGACAATATAGTATATTATGTGATAATTAAAAAACATTTCTCCTGTAAGTTCAATTAAATCCTTTACGTGAAGTTAGTTATATGATCTTTGATCTCTTAAGGCTAAGATTAATTAATGTAATTAATATTAGTTTTCATGATTAAAAGAATTGATAAATATGAGTTTTAATGAACACTATCCTAAAGTGATTCAATAACATGAAACACCATTATTATTTTTATAAATAGAGAAATGTCCTCCACAAATATTTTTTTATTTATTTTTCCTTTACTTATGTAGTTATTAATTTGATCATCAAACTATTTACAAATACTTCCAATCCAGTTCAACAAATCAAATAAAAAACACAAAGTCAGTCCTATAACAGAAAACTTGAAGTTTTCATATTAGTCTACCAATCTCATATTTTTTATCAGGAACAATTTTAATTTGAAAAGTTTTGAAACAATTATTTAAGAAAATAAGAAAATAAAAGTGAGAAGGATTTACAAAAAATGGAAGTAGCTACAAGGAGAATATGAGGCCAATGATTAATCCCAACATTTTTCCGTGTATAGGGGAACTTAACTCATTATGTTCTTCGACATATCATTTTCATACAAATACAAACACAACCGCAATTGTTGTAGAAGTGGTGGGTATGTTCTTTTATTTTATTTTCTTTGACGTTAAACATGTTTTTTTTATTACAACTTCACTTCACATACACCAACCACTTTGCCACCACAATTGCTTCGTTTATCATATCATTTTACCCACTTTTATATATATTTGATGTCCTTTTTTTTTTCTCCAGAAGTGAAATTAAAAAAGCGAAAAGAAAAAAAGAAAAAAATTTGCTTAATTCAAACAATTCAATTTTCTCATTTTTTTTTCACTTTTTTCCTCTTTTATCTCCGTTCCTTAATTCAAACAAAAGTAAGAAGAGAAATATAAGAAGGCTAAATAAATTAAAAGCGCGATCAGAGAAGTTGTGTACTATAGTGTATTATTATTTTATCTAATCTCGTGTTTGAACGGGCAATGGAGACTGAATATTATTAGTGATAAATTAACTAACATCCAAAATAATTTTTTGAATAAAACAAAAATTGAAAAACATAATGGATCAACCAAATCAAATCTATTTTTAATATCGCCGATTACTTAGTTTGATCTACTAAGTCTTGATTATATTAGTAAGGTGGATCTAAATCTAATAACTATGAAATAATGGTGTATTCTCTATCTCTATCTTTCCCAAATAAAGAATTGATTTTTTATCTTAAAGTTAAATAAAATAGAGATTAAAAATCATAACATATTAATTTTCTTTTATAAAATGATGTAATGACTGGAAATTATGTCGAAGATAGTGAATTATATATATAGTATGTGACTATAATTTGTCACAAGACTGTAATGAAGTTCTATTTTATTTTAATTTATTTTATTAGATTACATATTTTTAACATCTTTTTAAAAATTTTATTTTAATACAATTTTTTTATAAAATCAACATTGTTAATATTGAAATTTACTTTTTTTAGTCTTAAGATTCAAAATCTTAAATTTAAGATTTTTTAACGCCATATAAACATATCCAATTTTAAATGTAAAATATAATTATGTATTGGAGATGCCTTAAGAAGAGAAAAAAAAAGTATTTTTTTCACAAGAAAACAAAAATATTAATAAAATTTTGCTTCATTACTTTATAATTTATTAACTCTCTAAGGCAATCTAGAATTAAACATATTCCATCTTCTTATTAATCTTTGAAATAATATGGAAGTAACCATGTTTCATTTTCCGTCAAAAGAAAACCGTGTTTTATTTTATTTCTTAATCTAACCTGATTTGTCATGTCTCTTTGATTCACTAATTGAAAAGTAAAAAGAAGCATAATTTATGTCTCTGTCACTGTGTAATCCCAAAAGTTTCAAGATTTTTTTTTTTTATTCAGAAAGCTTCCAGATGTAACACTCATGCTCAATAACATGAACTGCAAATAAAGTGACTAAAGCAAATTCAATTTTGTTTGGATTTTTTTGTTTGTTGTTATTGAATAATAGACGGAGCTCGTCATACAGAACAAAAGATCAAAACTATTATATACACACACCCACAACTTGACAAAATAAACCATAATTGTTTACTAATCATTATACATGAAAAAAAATCTGTTAATATATCTATTTTTAAACGAATCTTCACATTTAAGAAATTAGTTTTTGGTTTTCAACTTTAAAATATCCAGGTACCACAAACAACAACTCTTTTTGTAATGATTCTGTATGTATTAATTAAACCTATACTCATAAGAAAAACATTAGTTGAAAGAAATATTTTATAATAACAATACTAAACTTTACATTACGAAAATATGTGATTTTCATCTCAAACTAATCCAATTTTAACACAAAGAATACAGGTATAGAAGTATATTATACATAATGATTAAACTCGTAAATGAAATTAGTGTATTTGAGATTGAATTAATTGTATTTCACGTGCAAAGCAGTGAGCAATTTTGGGGGGCTTTATAAGGCAAAAACTGGTTGCAAAAGAACACAACAACACAAGTGGTGTTTTCCCTTCATCGTCTTGTTCTTGAAGGTATTGAAGTTGTTTGTTATGTGTTTGCCCGAGGGAGAGAGAGACAGAGAGAGAGCCATGGCACTGGAAGCAGTGGTCTTTCCACAAACACAAGACCCTTTTGGTGGTTACGGATCAGTGAAGGACTTCTACAACTGCACCTTCTTGGCTGCTACTTCACCCAACTGGGGGGACTGTGAACACATCAACATCAACATCGACAAGGAAGAAGAACAAGGTTCCATCGCTACTTTTCTCGATAATAATAACAACCAACCAGAGAATTACCCTTATGGAGGAGATTGGACCAGCTCCTCCTCCTCTATCTTACCCCACTTCAATGAACAACTTCAAGAAACCACAGACCCCAGTAACAACACTCAGAACTTGGATACCTTAACCACTCGTCCCAAGAGGCGCAGAGCCAAAGGCAGAAAGAACAAGGAAGAAATTGAGAACCAAAGAATGACTCACATTGCTGTGGAGCGCAATAGAAGAAAGCAGATGAATGAGTATCTTTCTGTTCTTCGCTCTCTCATGCCAGACTCTTATATCCAAAGGGTACTTCACTTTATATTCTTCTTGCTTATTTGTTTCTTTCTTTGCCTTCTGCAAAAGTCTGAATTTTTCTTGTTTTGTCTACTTGTTTGTTTGTTTGGTCTTTGAAGGGTGATCAAGCTTCTATAATTGGAGGTGCTATTAACTTTGTGAAGGAGCTTGAGCAGAGGCTGCATTTTCTTGGTGCTCAGAAAGAAGGAGAGGGGAAATCTGATGCTGGTGGTGCAACAAACATGCCCTTTTCTGAGTTCTTCGCCTTTCCGCAGTATTCAACAAGTGGGGGTGGTGGCTCTGATAATTCTGCAACCATAGGTGAAGACGTGGGCGAAGTTAAGTCTGGCATTGCTGACATAGAAGTGACCATGGTGGAAAGCCATGCAAATCTCAAAATAAGATCCAAGAAGCGCCCCAAGCAGCTCTTGAAGTTGGTCTCTGGTTTGCATACTATGCGCCTCACAATCTTGCACCTAAATGTTACTACCACTGGTGAAGTTGTGCTCTACTCTCTAAGTGTTAAGGTTTGTCTTTGATGGTGCCTTAGACTTTAGATATTTTTAGTTAATTATTTTCTTCTGCAAAGTGAAAATGAGTTGAATTTTTTTTTGCAGGTAGAAGATGATTGCAAGTTGGGATCCGTTGATGATATAGCTGAAGCTGTGTACCAGACACTGGATAGGATTCAGCTAGAGGCAGTGTTGAATTAGGATCAGAGCTTGACCACCAAATTTGCCTTGCTCCACTTACCTTATTACTTCATGGTGGATCATTATCTCTTGCTGTTTTTCTCTTTCAAGATGTACCTAATTATTGCAACTTCTATTCACTTCACCCTTTTTTAATCTACTGATGGTGCCCTGATGTGGACTCCTTGGAGGAAGTTTTTTGGTTTATTCCTTCTTGTGTATGTCTTTGTAGCTCACGAACTTATTTTGATCTCTCTCTCTTTCTCTTTCCTCTCTTTTTCTCTCTGAGGTAGGGGTGGAGAAGGCTCTGTGGTGGTATATTGTTCTTGAGACATATTCTAGTGCTTGGTCAATTTTGCCCACCTTGCTTTGAAATTGGTGGCTCTTGTCTACCTCGACTATAAGCCAAAGCCAAAATGGTCAAGCTGAAATTGGGAGCATCTCAAAATAAAATTGAATGAAAATGAGAGCCAAAGATTGTTGGCAATTGTCACATATAATTAAATAGTCCCTATTGTTTTCTTTTGTTTGCTTGTCATAACTTAATAAATCTGTTCAAAGTTACCAAAAATACCAACTCAATACTCATCAATTCCTTGTATATGTCATCTGATACCAAAGCAACCATCACTTTAAACTGATTCTATGTTAACATAGGTTCTAATGATGATGGGACTGAAGCACTTGAATGGAAGTTTTGTTGTGTAAAAATTGATTAAAGGGAGATAGTAGTAAGTAATGAGAGTTGTGCATTATTTTCTGTTCCGGATTTGTAGCAAAAGGTGGTAACTGTCAAAGGAGACCCACCTACACCGTAGTCTGTACCAAGTAAGTACTAAGTAGAGTTGCATTGCAGGGGAAGGCTGCGGAGCACAGCTTCAAAAGGGGTAACCTTTCTCTGTGCATAGTGTTGCACGCAGAACAATAAATAAAGGGTCCATCCTTATCATCATGATCATCATCATCAAGATGGCTATACTGAATCCATGATGCATGTGTCTCAGTGAACGTGTATGTATTATATATCACGGATTCTTACTTCCCTTTCTGTGTCTATAATTATTTCATAACTTAGAAAAAAATGCAAATGATTAGCACAATGGAGCAAAATAATGGCCCCATGAGGCTGTACGATGTAGAATGCCGAATCCCTAGGTGAAATAATAGATAAAAAATGAAGGTGGGATCTCCAAGAGCAGAATGAAAAGAATAAAGTTACAGATGTAAAATTAACTACTGACAAAACCAAAGTCCTTTTTTGCGGTTAACTTGTTGAACGGAGGTGTGTGTTGTTGAGTGATTTGAGAGCAAATAGAGTAAATTGTCTAGGTGAAAAAGTTTCCCCTTCATTGATGATGCACTTTATTTTGTACACAAACTTTTTGTATGCATTGGAGGGTTGAGTTATCATGATGATTGCTGGAGTAGTAGTGAACTGTGTGACTTTTTAAGTAGTGGCCATTCAACAACCGTGATCTCATTATGTGATATTTTTCTCAAATTTAAAACCTTGTTCTGTTCCCTATTTGAGTGAAAATTTTCCTTCGGGTCAAATCCAAAACAGTAATAACATAGATTCATGGAATGCTTTCCAATTTTATAAGGATTTCCTCATTTACTTCGACTATCTTACCAGTAAGCATTTTGAATATGTTTTCCTTTTGAGAACTATCAGTACCACCAACCAACAAAGGTAGCCAAAAGTTCCCATTTTGCTGAGAAAGTTACAGAAAAGGGAATTCTGCAACTCCTAATTTCTTGTACAAAGAAATGTCCTCATCAAGAATCAAACCTTCTCTATTAGTCCACTCAATTTTTGCACCCTTTCCACAGCACAGGTAATTATTGTTACAAGGAAAACTAGTTAAAGCACTAGAAAATCCTCATATACATATATATATACTTAATGGTGTCCCCAGCTGCAACAAAATTGCAGCCAACTGCACAGTATAGCTATCAGTTCTCTATTAATTGATCAAGTATTATTTTCTCTCCTCGAAAGCTTTAAGTTAATAAAACTATATGTAAATATTCTCTAAAATAACGAGTATTCATCAATTTAGTTTTTAAGTTGATATATTTTATTAACGTTAAGGGACTGGTTTAAAGATTTTTCAGTATGTAAATGACTATGCTGCATAATTTTTAATATTTGAAAATTATTAATATTTTTTTTTTACTTTATCCTCTATTTGTGTTAGGTTGATGAAAAATGAGGGAAAAGAGGAAAAAAAAAATAGATCTATACAAGTTATTTTGATTCTATTTATCATTTATATCTTGGTTAACTATTTTTTTTCTCTATTCTTCATTTCTCTGAAATCAAATATTTTCATCTCTATTCAATTTTTACATACTTTATCTTTGTATTTTATTTTATTTTACTTTTATTAATTCTATATCAAATGGACCATTAAATATTATTTAGAGAGAATAATAATTTAATGAGGAAACAGAACATTTATTAATTATTTTATATAATTTCACAGTACAACTTCCATTTCTTTTTATTTGAGGGGAGTTAAAAATATAACATAAACATAATTAATAATTTCATTAAGACTAAATTTAATTTTAGTTTCGTATCTTAACCTTTGGTAATTTATAGTACGTGTTATATTGGACATGCAAATATGTTAAATACTTCAAAAATATCATCTGCAATGATCTTATTTAACTCCACTAAAATTTATTTATAAATATAATACTTGTAATTATTTAAAAAAAACATCCATGGAGAAGATAATAATTAATATTATATTAAAGTTTTAAACAATCAAATAAGTAGATACAATATTTTTTTTTCTCTCTTAAAAACTGGATAACTGAAAGAAAGAGATGAAGCATTCATTAAATAAGTTAAAATTCACATGTGGAATAAAAAAACTCAACATGTAATCGATTTAATTAACCAAAATAAAATTATTAATGATTAAATATATTAGTATAGTAATTTAGAGTACATGGCAACACATTGAAATAAAGATTTGAATAGGATATATGTACTATCCGTACATGATCGTATTTTTACTTTGACTTTTAGCTTCATGTCCTTCATTTGCCCTCGGGATCTTATTCCTTTTTAATGAACCTACCTTTATTGCATTAAACTATTAGTCTAAAATTTATCTAGGTACTACATATAGGACTATTTTTAAAACCTAAGTCATCATCATTATGGTGATGGAATTTGCTAAGTTGTTATTATTTTTGGGTAAATTAGAGGGAATGTATGATATATATATATTTCAAAAAAGTTATCAAAATAAATATGTTTTGTTTCAAATCACAACTTTATCGTATAGAAATTATATAGAAATTGTGCTAGAAGAAAATCAAAGCAAAATTGGGAAACATGTGAATTTGAGGTACAAGTACTAAAAGATCTCCAAATAGATTGATGAACAATGACTCTAACTATTAAATTGAATGAATTATGATGTGAGAGAGGATTTTGGTTATTGTAGTTTATATTTATTGCCATTTATAATTCAACTAATTTGTTTATCATGTATACAAATTAGAGCATTTATCATGCTTATTCATTTTAATTTCATTATGTTCTAAATAAGATATTGATCTTCTTGTATAAATTCAAATGTTGTTTTCACTTAATCATCTAACAACAAGTTCAACTACAACTTTCATATATGAAATTAATGAATCAATTTCAAATAAATTAAAAAGAATCCAAGTATAAAAACATAGGTTATCATAATGTAAATTACCAATATTGAAGCATCTAAACTATACCATATAATATTTTAGATTCTTTATGTATAGTTAATTTATAAATAAATCAATAACTTCTTATATTTTTATAAATTAATATATGTTTAATGGAAAAATAAATTACATATTAAAATGAACATAGATTCAAATTAGGCACGTGTAATTAAAAAAAAAATTATATTTAATATTTAAAAAAGGTTTGTGATAGGTTAACTACAAATTTTGAATACAATTCGTATATTTAAAAACAAGTCAGTGTAAATTTGTGTTTTAAACAATGAGTTTGGTTATGTAAATAAAAATTAAAAAAACAAAAGTTATATTTTGAAAAACCACACAGTTTTATATATATATTTTTTTTCGAAACGCAACATTTATTTATTTTTTTAAAGTTGCTCATTTATATAATTATGAAAGTAAATTATCTTATTTCAATAAATTTTCCAATTAATCAGCAGTTACAATTTATAATTCACAGATACAAAACATAGTTATTGAACTGATTAAACCGTTCGTCTAGTTAAATTATGAGAAGAATGGTACTTCTATTAAATTATTTGTTGGCGAATTTTTTATACGCAATTAAAAAATTAAATGATTTTATCATTAGTTGCTAGGACATTGTACGGATATATATATCACATGTCATCTCAATGATAATTGAACTAATATGATTAAATGTCAAAATAGTACTTAGTATTTTCAAATGTTAAGTCCTACCAAAATTATAATAATGTTTCTGAAGGACTAATATTAAATTTTAATATATTTATAATAATTAAGAACATTGAGAAAGCTTGCCAAGGCTTATAAATTTCAATTTTTTATACATTGGTTAAATAGTTTGCGGTTTCTTTTATTCATTATAATTTACAATAGACTTTTCGTTATTTTGAAACAAATTTGACCCCACAAAATGTAAAATAAATCTCAATTATTGATGAATGAATCAATAGTTGATATTTTTTCGCTTGCATAATTATTATGCATTATATTGGTCATTTGTTTTCTTTTCTAATAACTGTTTACTTCTTTATTTAGAGTTTTTTTTTTTTTCCTTTAGAGGAACTTAATCCTCTCAAAAGATTAATAAGAAATATCACTCTATTTTTTATTAATTGCACTGGTAAAAAGATCCTATGGGATTATCTGATAATGTTTTGAAGAAAATGATATCCCAACATTTATAACAAGAGGAAGAAAATAATAACGGGAATATAAGTCTCATAAATAGAGAAGGTTTAAACATAGTGTTAAAAGAAATAATAAATCAGTCTCAATGAGAAATAATGTGTAATGCGGAGATAATTTCAATGTAATTTTTAATCTTGATCTAGTTGTTATTTATACATGATCAGACTACTATAATTGAAATTTGTTTTTACAGACACATATATACACCCTATAGACTTAAATAAAAAAATAATGTTTATAAGTAAATTTTAACCATATCATACTTATTTAATATTATTATTCTAAAAAAATTATATTTAAATTTATACTCTCTTTGCTCTGATTATGACATTGAAAATTCATAAATTGCGATTCTTTGTTTTATGAAATTAAAGTATTAGATGAATTTAATTAATATTAACACGCTTAATCAACATGAAATTAGATATGAATTAAAAATAAATAAATTATTTAGTTATAATATATTTTGTCTTTAAATGATATAATATTTCAAAGATTTTATAAAATAATGAATATTAGTTTGTAAAAATAATTTTATATAAATAATTTAATTTATCAATTTTATTATTTTGGCATCTACCACGCAATTGTACTGTTTAGTTCCTATTTCACTGTTTTGATCTATTGTATAAAGTTGTATTGTTTTGGTCAATGTCCCAACAATCAAAACGGTTAATTTTTATATTATAAAGATAAAAAAACAAAGGAAAATAAAAGATCAAAATGAAAAAAAAAAATGAGTATTGAGGAATTAATAGCCTAATAATAATACTCCTAATCAATTGTTGTTGAAGCTCCATGTAATATTTTATTAAATTCCAAACACCTTTGTTTTTGCCTTCTTGTCATAGACTCCAACACTCTCTTATGATTTCATTTTTTTTTATTAGCAAAAGGAAGAGGTTGAAGCAATAGTTTTGGTAGGTGCCACTTATACCAAGACATGAAGATTAGGTTAGGATTGCAGTTCCAAGAAATAAGCACATAAAAAGAGATTCAATGAGAATAATTTTGAATTGCAACACATAAGGTACAGTTGAATTTAATAAAGAAATAGTGTGCAAACCTTTCTTTGATGAAATAGTATAAACAAGCAAAGAAGACATAAGAGTGACAAATAACGATACAATCACTCCAAGAAAGTGAAAGAAATAGGAAATGTTATAGAAAGAAGACACTAATAATTGAAGGAAGAGAACCAAAGTGATAGAGAATATACCCCAATGTTGCTCTGCACGAGACATTGTTAAATAGCTTTTCAATTCTCCAACGTCATGATGGTTCCACTCTCAAACCAAGGAAAAAGTTATATATCCTTTGCATCTTATCTTTCAAAATTTTCTAAATGGAAGGAAATATGTGTAATTAGGTCTTTTTAGTAATACTGGTAGTGGTTGAATAAGTGGATCATTAGTATGTTCATTAATACAATATTAGTTAACGTGATATTCAATTTTTTTTTTAAATGATCTTGTATGTTTTATAGATGAGTTTGAATACTTTTGTGTAAATTTGAGAGAATAAATTTTGTGTAAATTTGAAAGAATAAATTTAATTGTTTAGATTAAAAAATAAATAACGAGAATTGAAAGAAAAATTTATTAATATTTGTGAGTACTATAATAAGTATGATTGATATTTTAATTTATTTTATTTATAAAATGTTAAGATTATAAATTTATCTTTTTAATTAAAAATAATTAAAGATTAAAATCAAATATGAAAAGAATCAATTTCTTGTCAAAAGTGCTATACAAACACTTTACCATCTACACTAAATTTTCATTATGTTTTACTATTAAACATTCATAATTATAAAAGAATTATAATTGATTAGTAAAAAACACAAATAATCGATTGTGTTAGTCGATTATCTCACATAATATATATGTATAATTAGATCATCCATATAATCAATTATGATTATGCTAATAAATTATCTTTGTCTAACATATGCATGCATAATCGATTGTCTATAATTAATTATGATAATTTTTGATCCAATCACCAGCCAACAAAAACCATCCACGTCTATCTTGCAACTTGATAACTTCATCACTCATATCACCGTAATAAACGTTACAAGTAAAAAGAAAAAAAAAAGATAAGGGCAAATTGATCATTTGACTTCTAAATAGGTGTAAATCCTCTTAGTTCATCTTTGCAATATGAGAAGTAGTAATCTAACAAATCATTGCTTCCTAATCTAAAAAAATCTTTCTTCATCTATTTATTATCTATAGTTATTTTTTAAACTAAACACGATATTAATAAGTATATTCTTAATATCATTTCTTAAAAAAAATAGATAACATTTGTTTATGTCCCAATCAACTTTTTATTATAATTTAATTTAAAATGCATTTTGTTTAAATATTGATTGAGACTATAAATAACTAGATAATAAATATTCTATTACTTTTTCACTCTAGAGTTTTTGGTTTATTTATTTATTTATTTAAGATGTGTTTGAAGAACTAACTTATAAGTTAGCTTATATTTGATAATAGTTAATAAACTTTTAATTTATAATTTCTTAGGTAATACACTAATTTATTAAATGAGAAGTGTTTGGTAGAATCAATTAATCAAGTAAATGATAAATGTAAAACAACATGAACATAACTACATATTTTTTATTTATAAAAATAATACTTATGTTTTCTAAATAAAAACATATTAGTACATAATTATAATTTAAGATTTTTGAAAAATATTAAAATCTTATTAAACGTTTTAGTATTTTTTATTTATTTTTAAGAATTGCGATTTTTTTATTTAGACTAATAATTTTATTTTAATGAATTAATCTAATGAAAATTAATCAAATAAGATCATGTAATGAATTCAATTTATAACTTTAAATATTTCTTAAATTAATTTACACAAATGATTACAGAGTAACCCAACAAAATTACAAGTAGTGGAATAATTACAATAAGTATCAATGTCTTTACAATTGTATTTCTATACTAAAAGTTTTGTCTATATAAAATTCAATAAACTTAAAACTCATAAGTTATTCTAAAGTATATTATAAAATACTCTTACAAAGGTTAGAGAGTTAATTTGACAGAACCAAACAAACAAAAATTCTTCCCAGAACCAAACAAAAATGATAAACCTTGAAAGTTTTTCTTCTTGATTTATAATCCAAAATATATTTTATTTTCTTTTTAAGAAATAATGTGAATTTATAATATGTAAAATTCTTACTTTATAGGTAAATTTGGTAAGAATAAATTAAATTTAAATTCAATAATTAATATATTGTGTAGTTTTAATGTCAGTTCATCCCAGAAGTAACTCAGGAAAAGGAAAAACAACTTCTTTAGTTAACTAAAAAGATGCAGTTTGCTTCATAGAATTTGAAATGATGTTAGAAAATATGGACAACATCTTCTAGCGTGCTATGTTTCGAATGAATATCCTAATATCTGGACACGGAAAGTGTTCATTACAAAAGGGAAAAATGATCTATGGCATTAGGAGTTAACAAATACCAGAACATATATTCTATATTAAGTAATTATGTGTAAGATACGTATTAAAATAATATTTTTTTATCTATAAAGCTTTATAATTTTCATTATTCTTGATTATGGAGTCAATATTAAACTTCCACCTTCCACTATATCTCATGACCCACTTGTACTATATAATCATTCCAATCTAACACCATTTGATAAAAAAAAAATACTTTGAATTTAAGTTTGGGTCTTTCATGTCAGATTAACTATGTCTGAATTTAGGCTTAACATGAGAAAAGAAAAAATAAAAATAAAAACTCGTGCAAGTTATTGATTTTAGCCCAATTTTAGAAGATTGAATCTAATCTTATATGTAATTGGTGCCCCCATTAATTTTTAAATTTATATTTGGTTTGAATACTTCTGAAATTTGTAATTGGTTTAAATTTTATATTAAATGCTGCTTAAGAGAGAAAAAGAGGGTTTAAATTTATTTAGTAGGTGGTGATAGTTACTTTCATTCACATTTAATAATAGTACGAGTAGTTTTTTTGAAGGGGTAAGGGGTAAAAAACACAAGACGGCGCACATAGTTTTTGTCGGAGAAACATTGAGGAACAAGGTTGATTGTGTGTGAGAGGAGGATTCTGATTCATAAGTGAAATTCATTTCATTACTCTCAGTTCAATATTGTTAATCTCTAACCTTGCGTTGTGTCACTGCATATGTCTGTGCCTTTAAAACCATTTTCGGTGCATCAATCCACTTTTTCTTTTCTTGTTCCCTCTGACTTTGCCAACACTTCATCTTTCTTCTCCAAGTACGCAACCTGTTTGATAAATTAACTCAACGGATTTTATTTCAGTTTAAGAGTGCTGCTTTTGGAATTTTAAAATTTTCTTCTTTCCCTCTGCGTGTCTCTTGGAAAGATTACACTTTTATACCGTTTTTTTCTAAAGCTGGATAATTTTGTGACAGGGAGTAGAATGTCGTGCGCCACCTTCAATGTTGCAGTTTCTTTGAATCTTCATGGATGCAATAAGAATGCAGTTTCTAAGTCACTTGGGTTCAGACACCACACAACTGGGAACAAGTTTTCTTCTCTCTTCTTCGAGACCTTGAATTTGAGCTCCACTGATCGTAGTTTTGTAGTGGATACACCCTCGCGAGCATTCCATAGTGTTTTCAAATGTGCTGCTCAGAATTCCGAACCATCGCCTTCAGTTGGCGTTGACACAGCGAACAATTCTCGTAAGCACTGCTGTCATTCTATCTACACATTCCCATCATTGTCTTGCAATATTAATGGTCACATTAACGTAACCGGTAGTTTTTCTCTGTGGTTCTGAAAATCATCGAAGAGACACTGTATTATGGAGTAAATTTCAAAGTTGTCGAGGATGGCCCTTTCTTGGTTAATACCGGTTGAAATTCTCATTGACATCCAAGTATAGGTCATGATAGCATATGTTTACCACATTTAATGCCTTAAGTCCCCAATTTTTGTTCCCCGTGAAGTGTAAACACTTGGTATATTAATGGAATAAGGGTTTCGGGTAATTGGTAGCTGCTGCCTCATAATAGGAACTAATGTCTTTATTGAACAGGTCAATGACTGATAAGTTTCCATTGATGACTTTTGTTTTTCACTTTTTGACATGATGTGGATTTCCAATTATATTAATTCTGTGCACATATAATGTGTACAAGCACATTCATGTTGCTGATAGTTTCTTGACAATTGCAGTTGATGTAATCTTTTGTTTTTGTTGAAGCTTCAGAGTGAAGAAGATTCAATGTCTTATATATCAGGATTTATTAACTTTATTACATTTACTGATATTTTTCTTTTTACTTTCAAATTTCCTTCTGCTTCCTTAAAAGAAGGAGTGACTGTTCTGGTTATTGGTGGAGGAGGACGTGAACACGCACTTTGCTATGCCTTGCAACGATCACCATCCTGTGATACAGTACTTTGTGCCCCAGGCAATGCTGGGATTGCTAGCTCCGGAAATGCTACTTGCATCTCAGACCTTGATGTTTCTGATGGAGCATCAGTGATCTCATTTTGCCAGAAAAGGGGAGTGGGACTTGTTGTTGTGGGACCTGAGGCTCCACTTGTTGCAGGTCTTACAAATGAGTTAGTTAAAGCCGGAATCCCAACATTTGGTCCATCTTCTGAGGCTGCTGCTTTGGAAGGTTCTAAGAATTTCATGAAGAATTTGTGTGACAAGTACAATATTCCAACCGCCAAGGTCTGTCTTATTTTGAATCTCATCAATCAGATACATATTTAATCCTAATTCTGCCGGAATGATATTTGTGCATGTTTCGTGTATTGTATCTTATTAGTAGCTTTTTTTTTAAATTTCGTAACATACTAATTACTAATTAGTAAGCAGATTAATCAAAACTATATCGTGTTGGTTTCTGGATAATGAATTTTAGATAACCTGACTGGGTTTCCTTGATATTAAAATGAGTGTTGCCAATTTGGCTCTTGATTGTTCTATTAATCAATTCAGAATATATTAAGAAGTCATTTTTATAATACTAGTGAAGTTATCATGTGTATGCCTCCATTTTCCTTTGACCCTATTTATCTCAATTTCACTCTGAAGATTCTTTTTTTTTTTTTTTTTTTTTTTTTTTTTTTATAGTTTTTATTAATTGTGGTTTACTAGTGCAGTATAAAACATTTACCGATCCATCTGCTGCAAAGCAATATATTCAAGAACAAGGAGCACCGATTGTTATTAAAGCAGATGGACTGGCTGCTGGAAAAGGAGTTACTGTTGCCATGACACTGGAAGAGGCATATAAAGCTGTTGATTCAATGCTGGTGCAGGGTGATTTTGGTTCTGCAGGTTGTCGTGTCATTGTTGAGGAATTTCTAGAAGGAGAGGAAGCATCATTTTTTGCATTGGTTGATGGAGAAAATGCAATTCCACTAGAATCTGCTCAAGATCATAAGCGAGTTGGTGATGGTGACACAGGGCCAAATACTGGTGGTATGGGTGCATATTCCCCGGCTCCTGTATTAACCAAGGAACTTCAATCTATTGTAATGGATTCTATTATCATCCCAACGGTAAAAGGAATGTCAGCGGAAGGTTCCAAGTTTGTTGGGGTCTTGTATGCTGGGCTTATGATTGAGAAGAAGTCTGGCATGCCTAAGTTAATTGAGTATAATGTCCGATTTGGTGATCCAGAGTGCCAGGTCAGTTAAGTCATAAGATGCTTATTAGAATGAATTTACTTTCTGATGTAAGTAGTTAACCCTTGAAATACGACAGGCTAGAAATCAGAAGGCATCACTGAAAATAACTGCTTTAGGAATTGAGCTCATGTCATGGCTAGATATATGCAGTTTTTAATTCAAAAGACTTGCAATTTTTTTATAATCCTTTTGTCGACTCGTTAATTTGAAAAAATGTGTCAAGGGATAGTGATGTAAGGGAAAGTGATGTCTAAATGTCTAAATTTCTTGCTATGATTGTCCTTGTTTTGGGAGGTCAATTATATTTGTTTACAAATTGAAAATTGACAAATTGGTGACCAACCCTTTCAAAGCTTTTTTAGTCATCTTTCTAGTTCCTTGATATCATACATCTCATTTATTGCAAGCACATGCGTGCACACTCACAATCATCGGTTTATTTCCGAAGTACTAAGTGTACAATCTATGTTAACAACATATAATCACATTTGCACTGTTTTATGTCAGTAACATGGAAGCTATGCTAACGGATAATGTGCATAATTTTTCCTTCTGAAATTTTCAACAGGTCTTAATGGTTCGGTTGGAGTCTGATTTGGTACAAGTTCTGCTTGCAGCATGCAGAGGAGAGTTGAATGGGGTATCACTGAAGTGGTCTCCTGGGTCTGCCATGGTTGTGGTAATGGCAAGTAACGGATATCCTGGATCATACCAGAAGGGAACAGTGATTGAAAACCTGGAAGAGGCTGAGGCTGTTGCTCCAGGTATCAAGATATTTCATGCAGGAACCGCATTTGACTCTGAAGGAAGGTTTATTGCAACTGGGGGACGTGTTCTTGGGGTTACTGCCAAGGGTAATGATCTTGAAGAGGCTCGTGATCGAGCTTATCGAGCTGTTGAGAATGTTAACTGGCCTGGAGGCTTCTACCGTCGGGATATTGGCTGGAGAGCACTACCTCAGAAACAATATGCTAGAAAGGAATAAATTACTGAGACTGAGAACATTAGTAATACATATTGGTCAACTCTCAATACTGGTAAATCGGTTTACAAGCAGTATGTAAGAGGGGATTTCTACAGTAGATGATCTTGTCATTTTTACTTTTCAGGTGTAACAACATCATGAGCCATGGTGGGGAACCTGGTGAGAAACTATTCATCCTCCCCATCTCTTAAAATTGGTTTCAATAAAAGAAGTTAACTTATATATTAAAATGGGGTCCTCAAGACATTTTTAAGGTTCAAACTTGAATGCTGAGCTAAAACTTGTTTACTATCATCCTTTCAGTGTATTTCCATTGATTCTTTAATTGAGGGTTCCGTAGTTCATATGTTTACAATGAGGCTATTAAAAAAGTAGCGGCTGATGTCAACGCCTGTCAATGTCCCCTGTCAATTTGCTCATCACATCAGTGAACAGAGCCAATACTGCTAATTTTTTATAGACATGTGAACATCTTCAAAGGATTAAAGACAAAGAAACGACCTTTATTTACGCTTGGAACATTGCAAAGTTTAACAATAAAATATGCTAGATAAATATAATCTTGTGCAGTTGGTGCTATATAATCATAATCACTATATACATAACTCTTTTAACAAAAAAAGAGTAACAACTAAAACAAGAAATCGCTTAACACAGTTCAAGGAATCATTGAGCATAAGGACCATCATCCAAGACTCACAACGGAGTGAAGAAGGACTTGGCTGTTTATATAAAATTTTATATTAAAAGTTCTTTGTGAACTTCATGATTTTTTTTTTTTCAAAAAATCATTACAACAAAATCTTACAATATATGATACATCTCTTGATCACACTCAACTCCGATTACGCCATTTAATTTACGGCAATTTAGAGAGAAAATGTATCAAGCATGCAATGCATATAAGGTAACATTTGTGCACCACATTATTGAAGGAAAAAAGTGAAGAGAAGCAGCTAAGTTGTTTTGTGTTTCAAAAAATCTCCGCTGCTTCGCCAGGAACACATGGCTCAAAACCCCTTCCACCAAACACAGGCCTCATAAACTTGTCATCAAATTTTCTCCAAAAGTAGTGAACAGTTTTGCTTGGATGGCTGAATAACATACTTATCCTACTTTGCCTTTGAAATGGCTGATTGTTGCTTTGGTTAATGGGACCATTGTTTTCAAACAATAGTAATCTCAAATCTTCCACGTTATCAGTAGAATCAAAACTGGTTGGTTTTGGATGCCTTGGTTGCACAGCCTCTATCAGCGGCTTAGTAATGGAGCCAAATACCTGTTTACATTTTTTGTTTGTTTGCAATGAAAGCAACCACATTAGTACTTTTTCTGATCTTGATGCATGTCATATTATTTATATGACATAATTGCACATTTTACTGTTGAATTGCAATCATTTCCTGAATTTTATCATTATCATATTCTATAATTGTTTACTGTATATTAAATGTGTAATAACCGGTTGATGTGTTTCTAAAAGAATCTAAAATAAATCAATAATGTCATTATGAAAAAATTAGAAACTAAATAACATTGTTTATTGAAAATTGTAACAAAACAAAGTCATTTTTTTTAAACTTCTTTTTGAGGTCCATTAGCGCGCTGTTATATATTTAACTGATCAGAAAAATGTATAAAACCTACAATTTATGATAGTAAAATCCTTGAGAAATGAGTAATAAAATTCACAAAATAGTAATTGAAGGATATTAAGACTGTTTATATCTATAGAAGATGAAACCCACCACAGTGCTGAACAAGACCACAATTATAGAAGAAGTGATCATTAATGCAGAGTCTTCAGTTGATGATGTACTCTTGGCTTCTGCAAACTACATTTCAAAGCATCACGGATGATTTAGTCTCCTGGATTTAGTGAAACTTTTTTGTTTTTAGATTTTGGTAACTGCTACTAGATATGTCAAGTTACTACTTTGAAATAGCATCAACTATGTCTAGATGCACAACATGTCATTAGAAAAACTACTTTTAAAATTTATAAGAATTAAAGCAAAAATAATGAAAGACAGAAACCAAGATTTGCATGGACTAACATAAACACATAAAACCTTATATCATGCACTTGCCTGGTTATAAGATAGGGCAATAGTCACTGCACCTCTCATCAGGCCAGCCCACCATATGATAAACTAGCATTTTGAATAGTTTAGCAGAAATTCAGTGAGGTCAACTGAAAAGTCAATGGTTGAAGAATTATAAGTCCACAATTATCACCTGTGAACGAAATTTAATTTTGGTACTCTCTTTTGTATTCAGGCGATTCTTAATATATGCAATAGGGAACACAAAAGCTGCTCTTCCAATCAACACTAATGCAAACAAGGTTGAACTCACAGCAACTGAAATTCCTGTACTGCTCCAACTACATGGTAATGTGTTAAGAAAATGGCAAATGAAAAAAGTAGAACATTATGTGTTCCTTGATGAAAAAAATATTGTTGCATAAAATCAAGGGAGAAATACCATAGAGATCTCAAACATAATGAGACATGAACCAAAGTTACACAAAGAATTGACTCCGTCTTCAACTTAAAACTTTAAAGTATTAGGTTTGTAGGTCTTTTTTCTTATATGTTATTCAATTTTCTCATTTTTCAATGTGAAATTTAAACTTACACTTGAATACCTAAAACTATACAGTGCAACACAGAGACTTTTCTGGTTACCTGACTTTGCTGGATTTCCATTTGTCAATGTCTAGAGCATCCATGCCAACACATATAAATATAAAGGTTTCAGCAATGAATGAGAGGGTTGCAAAGGCGTGCCTGAAATAGTGAAAGTATTTTTCAACTTTAGATTCTAACTTGTTTCATTTTCATTTGTTTGATTAAAAATTTATTTATTTTACCTGCTTCCATGGTCAACTTTCTTTGAAAAAGAAGGGTCAAAACAAAGTTTTAGATTGCTCAATACACTCAAGGAAGACAGGAGAAAATAATGGTTCAGTAGAATGAAATGGTTTTCGTAAATCTCATAACGCTGTGATTATTATTGCATTTCTCAGGATTTGACTAACATTAATGTATGTTAATCTTTCCCTTTTAAAAGAGTTTAAAGATCATGTCCTTACTTGGTTGTTGTCCTTGAGCTTAATGTAACATTGTGCCAAGTGTAGTGTGACATAACAATGCCACAGAAGAAAATAGTCAATATCCCACTGAGATTCAAAAGCTGCAGAAGCCACACATGTGTATATATATACATATATATGGAATTTCTAAAGTGAAATAACTGCATTTATAATACACTTTACTAGTGAGCATTTTTTTTTCCATTCTGCAGAAAATTTATAACCCTCATATAGTAGAAACCTCTATTGATACTAATTTGTTCCACTGGTTTTACCCTGTCTGTCATAATTTAATTCTTTTCAGTCACTTCCCAAGGAATATTGCCCTAAATAGCTGGAAGGGTTGGAACTTGGAAAAACTATGTTAAGTATTTGAATGACACATGTTGTTCTTGACACTGTATTTGGTGCTGATAAGTGGTAACAAATTAATGGGGATGTGATGAAAACTATATATAGTTTTGGTATGACCCTCATTTTTAATTTTATCTTGATGCACAAGTTTTCAATTTACTCTCGGTATGTATAAATGTTTGATCTTTACTATTTTTTTATTGTTATAATCTTTTTTTATAACTTTTGGGTACATGGATCAATTGATATCTAGATCTTTTTTAGATTAATCAATAGTCTTCAGTCTAAGTATTAAGTATATAACTGTTAAATACTTGCTTTTTTTGTCCTCGTCTATACTAATCCTACTAGGTCCAAGCAAAATTAGCTGTGAATTTTTTTAATATTTTATATCATATTAAAACTGATTTCTCTAAATAGTTGAAAAAAAATTAAGTGTTGGCGTCTAAAATGTAGTTAAACAGTTTACATATGTATATGTACGTGAAACGTCGTAGGACGGTCTTGATTATTGTAAGAACGTTGTATTGGGACAAGAAGCGTTAGGTATGAGTTTGTATTACTATTTGATGGAAGGACGCGTTCTATTTTATTTTATTCATTTTCTACTATTAAAAAAAGAAAAAGAAAAAAAAAAAATATATATATATATAGGTCACAAGCCATTACAAACTCTACATTAACCTAAAAATTTAAAACATTTAATTTTAAAGGTTTTTATGATATATATTTAAGTTTTTTTGTCTTATTACCTAACCTAACCCAAGAGTCCTTACTTATACTTGCACTTTAAGCTTTAGTGCTCTCTGGCTTGACGAAAGTTGTCTCTTTTGGGACCAATTTATATAACAAAACAATTTTCACTCTCTAGAATCAAACTGTGTCAACATATTTATTTCCAATTTCGCCGTGTTGTAACAAGTTGACAACAAATTATGACGATGACTTAAGGATAATTATATAAATAGTCAAAAATTGATTTTTTCTTTAAAATTAGTTATACAAGGATCAAATTCAAGTATCTTTTAGTGTTTCTTTTATATTAGTGTAATTTTGTGAGTTTTTTTTACCGAAATGAACAGATTTTCAAAAAATTATCAATTCACGAAAGTCATGCATAAAACTTTATTATAAAGATATTATGTATGCGTGACACAATTTTGGTTTGATCAAAATAAAATTGTGTCATGCATATGACTTTTTATAATGAGATTGTCCCATACTGACACACTTATCTATTTATATAATAAGTTTCAATAATAATTGGACAGAATTGCACCACTGACTTTCCTAAAAGAATCTATATTTTAACATAAAGATTGAAGAAGAAAGTAAATAAAATAAAATATGCATTTTGTAAATGGTGGTTTTGTACCTCAGCGATCATATATGACAAATATGCCAGCAACATCATAAGTGCAAGTTCACGATCAGTAGAATGCCTGCAAATGAAAGGCACTATGTGAGGCAGATCTCACAAAGCCACCAATTAAACATAGTACAAGTCATATTTGTTAATCTATTATATCATTCTATAGTTTAAGCTTTCAAATACATTCCTATAATTCAAAACTTTAGTAACTGGGTTATCATAAAAGTTTGTAATTGGGCTCTATTATAAATTACAAACTTTTTAAACTAAAGGAAGCTATTTGAAAGATTAATTAGTAAACTAGAGGGAAGGAAACCATACCTTCCTAGGTAGAGCGTTTTCATAATATAAGCACTAAAAAGGCCAACCTGAAAAAGTCATCATCTATAGCAAGTCAGAATAAATCTGCTTCACCACTCTCAATAATTTGTAATTTAAAATTGGACGAAACATGAATACCATTTTTTTTAGGTATAGTTGGGGTTATTCTCCTATCAGAATAAATATGTATTACTGAGGTGAAACTTCAATTTTGTTTGAAAAACAATAGTAGCTCTCCTAAGTAACTGTATCTATTTTGTTTGCTCTTAAACGTGGCAGTTGAATCATGTCTATGTAATGCTTTCATGGAGCAAATGTTTCTTCAGACTGTTTATTGTTAATACACATAATGAGACAGGTGACTACAGAAAGAGAAAATACAATATGGCATAGTTTTGCCTCCCTGAAGTCTGTTCTAAAGAGTCTTTTCAAGTTAAACTTACTACTATGCCAAGGGCAGTACTAGTGCAGAAGAGGTAAAGGAAGGTCCCCAACAATTTCAAGAATGTCATAGAATTGCTGCTGCTGAAGTCAAGGGATTGGACTGAATTGAAAAGCACAATAGACGTGGCATCATTTACTACTCCTTCCCCAAATACAATGCTGTAAAGCAAGGGTGTTTCATCTTGATTGAGAACCTTCACCACAAAAATGGAAAAAGGCATTTAAATGATAATATATGAAGATTTTAATTTCGATATCTGTCACTGTAAATAAAAAAGCAGGGTATGTATGATTTTTAATGTAGTTATTGTCAAATAGCCTAAACTTTATGTTTACTTGTGATTAAATAGTAGTAAAAACCTTTTACAGTGTAAACTATTTTCTTTTATATAAATTGTACCTCCACCAATGTTAGAATATACCTGCAATGTACAAACTGAGTCCGTTGCTGACAATATGGCACCGATGGCTTCACATGCACGGTGCACAAACAGTCATCAGAATATAAGGAAAAGTGCTGATTAGATCAAGGGATAGTGAGTGAGATTTTTCTAAACCAAAAACTATTTCTCACCTAGATAATCTTTTATGCCAAGGTTAGCTATTCCAATCCACTGAATGAGCATAAGGGCACCTAGAGAAGTTGCAGAAGAAATTATAGAGTCTTTTAATGTGTTCATTCCGCATAGATTGTGTAATTGACAATGAAAGCAATGCCACTGTTTATCATTGGTATTCAACATAAGGCTCAGTACGTCAGAAATTAAACGATTTGAAACTGAAAAAGGTTACCAGATAAAGGAGATCTTACCAGCAGATATCAGACAGAATGAAATAACTGTTCCAATGACTCCAAAGAGCAGTATAATGGTGAAATTCTTGAAGAACTGTTTCTTCTTGACTTGGAAACTAACATGCCATTTGAAATCATACAAAAAACCAAATATATAATAAATAAAATTAATAGACAGATAGAGAAACAGGACAATAACAAAGAAAACAAGAATAAAGAGAGATGATAGAAACACAAGATCAAACACATATTGAGATCAGAACCTTATTTGTAGAGTGGTAAACATCTATATATAGACTTGAGTGTAACAGAAGATCGGAACAATGGTTAAGACGCTAGATGCATTACATCATCGTATAAACAAGAGTAGAGGATCTAGCTAGAAGGCTACTAGACGTGTAGTGTCCATTAGACGCATCCAATTACCAAACGCTCTCATGTTCATAGATGCACTCAAACACTACTAGACCACCATTCCCTTCTTAACACTTTTACTATTGTCTAACCAGACAAACCAGTAGAAGATCTCCTGAGCTCTTCATAAGACAATCATGATTTTATAATCAGTTATCGCAACAACTGATAAGCATACTAACCCGGCATTGAAAATGATTGGGGGAAGCAAGTAAAGAAAGAACAAGTCTTCACTGAATATTAAGATCTTGGCACTTTGAAAGTTAGTAACAAACAAAACCACCGTTCCAGCACACAGCCCCTGCAAGTTTTTTAAGCAAGCCAAGCAAAATGTACCATAGTATATTAATATTGAAACTCTAGAAGCACTATTGCATGTACCTACGTGGAGAGAAGAAGAATGAGTTGAGTGTGTAGTGTTGTGTACCAGAAGGAGGGCAATGATGGATTCATTAGCCCACCGATTCTCTTCCAGAAGATGGCCAATGATGACACAAGTGCCTAGGAGAGTGAAGAATACACAGAGTGCCACAATGGTGCTTGTGCTGAGATAGGGAGTTGAAAGATGGAGTGGTGGCAGTAACAAAGCCATTGCGAGCATTCAGGTTAAGCTCTTAATAAGTTTGTTATCCTTTCTGACAGTGGTGATGATCACTGAGGTGAGTTATATATAAGTTTAGTTTGCGTGGTTTGATTCTATACACGATATAAATATGAAACACGTTTGAGAGTTTTGACAAGTGATATATATTTTAGCACATATTGGCCGGTAACGTTGAGAAGTGACAACAAACTGCAAGTCATATTTTCTCTCTTTTTTTAACTATTTTTCTGAATATTGAGAGAAACCTAACATTCATGCACTAAACTGACTTGCTGTTTGTATTTCCTTTTCCCATTTCATATTGTTTGCTAATCTAGTTCTTTTCCCTAATTATGCCATGTAATGACGTTTGTTGAAAGTGATCATAAATAAGTATGTTTTCCGTGCAGGTTATTCTTTGAGTCCATTATCAGAACAGAACCAACAAAAACAATTTTGATAACTTTTTCTCATCTCCACAATGAGTCCAGTGATTGATTTTGGATAAAATTAATTGAACCTCCAGAAGTCAAATTATGTTTAACACCTCCAAAGGAAGTTTGGTTCTCAAAACACACTATTTTATACTAACTAAATACACAATTTAGATAGCTGTGTATCTTAAAAGTACTTGTCTGCATGGTATCATATTTGTTTTGAGTCGCATCTGTTCTTTCTAAATCTTGGTGCTATGCTAAATGGAACAAATTACCTGTCTCAGAAGGCTATCCCATTTCCTGTACCTTCCAATCATACTTTCACACGACATTATTGAATCCAAGTTACTTGAAATCATTTTAACGGAACAATAACACAATCTTACAAAATTTGGAATTTGTCCCTGGTTCTCCTTGTAACACCAACCCAATTCCAATTCATCTATTCCAAACCTCAGGAACTAAAAAAATGTATTTTATCTCATCAAATGGTACTAATAAAAATTCAGCAATCAGTAAAAGCATTTGCTTTATAACATTCAAAAGAATGTTAATTTGATGTCGAATGCGTTATTGACTTCTTTTCATCTTTGACTGGCAGCTGAAAGCGCCCAAGATGTTAAGGTTTATGCAGTCATGCAGGCGACAAGTAGAGAACTGGTTCAAAACAGAAAGACAAAAATAAAATTATTATGGAATAGAAGCTAGAATGAGTCGTTTGACAATAATTCATTGATTAGACATTTGTCAAATCAATGGCCTACATCACCAGTTGTGACTTAAAATAGCATATAATAAATATTACACTAGATTAAAATATTAAAAACCATACCACTTAAGTGTTGAAATTATGAGTAACATACTCAGCTAAAAAAAATTCAGTACATGACTACAAAATTTTTAATGATATTGCAGCAGAACGAAGCTTTACACCATCGCTGTCCCACTTCGATTGTGGTGCAGTTGCTCCAGCAATAAAAGCCTACAGAATATAAGGATCAGGTATCTTACTTTTCTGTAATTTATGTTGGCGAAAATATAAAGTGATTGATGTGTATCACCACAGAAAGAAATGAGAATTGAGGGTGGACAGTTTCATCCTCTTAATGTTCTAAATTTATAACTAAATATAGTAATTTTTATTTTTTACACTTTTTAAATTTATTTATTGATCTTGTTGTCAAGTGCTAAACATATTATATATTGATATAAAAATATGCAGATTGATATATTTCATGATATTAACAATTATTATTATTAAAGAAACTATCCCACTGGTCCAGGGTCTTGCTTCCGACTCTAGGCTAATTATATCAGTAAATGGATGAAGCAACAAACCTTTCCACTGCTGACACCTGTCATCATTGCTACGTGCTGATCATCTTTACCAAATTCATAGAAATAGTAAGTCCTGGAATTGTAAAAGCCAATATTGCATTGGAATTTGATGCAATAGAAACACTATAATGGAGACACATTAATAGGGTTGGTTCCAGTTGAAATAACAATGGCTTAAAAAATTTCTTCACACCCAGAATTCTCTACACTGGCATTTTTAGTATTCAATCAAACATTGGGGGAAAGGGTATGAATGCTGTTTACTTTTAGCTATTCTGTTCTTAAGACAACCTCTGCTTTCTATTTAGTAAGAATTAAAAAGAAAAAAAACTAACTTGTGTATTTGTCCTAAAAAGGAGAAAAGTTTTGGTCTATATAGTTTCAGTGAGTTGAAAATGAACTTACGTATAAGCCTCGTCTTCCTTTATTTTTATTGATCTTGCAGAGTAAAGTTTGGACCCTCCTGCATGCACATCATGGGAAGAATGAAGTACTAAAACCAAGAACTATGAGTAAACAGAAAGAGCAACGAAGCATGCCATATAATTTGAATAACTAAATGTTGGATATAGCAATCTACAACTTAAAGGTAACCTTGATAAAATTAACTTCTTTCTGAACCTACAGAAACATGCAGGCGTTTAAACAAATTGTACCTGGAACAAATATTTTTGCTGCTTCCTTCAGGGAACCTAAATCAGATATATTCTGAGCCTGCTCTAATCAGAGAAGAATACGTAAGTTCCTTGAGGAGTTCTCATCAAGAATAGCAAACAGGACGAGATATAATCTCAGTTACAGTGGCTTGTCATAACATAGGCACAAAAACTTGATGGCTGATATGCAATACAGTTCTCTAGGACAAACACATTAAGGGGAGCTTCTGATAATTGAAATCATGATGACAAAGTAAAGTGATAATGAATTATAAGGATTAGATCACTTTCTCCATCCTATTTGCAATTATCATCTGGAGCAAAAAAGTTCCTACTTCTAGTGCAAGTTCATGTTTCTGATGTACAAATAGCAAATGCCTGGCTTTTCTTTTACTAATTACTCAACCAAGGTGAATTTTGTCTTACTGATATAATTTACGCTACAAGTGTGCCTGTGCATAACAAAATGTCATTGACAGCCTGATTACCTGCAAGAAGGTGATTTTAAGTTGATTGGTTGGACGAGTAACAACACTTAGAATCTCAGATCTGTTTCAATCGTAGAGAACATGCTCATGTTACTCAAATGCATTGCAAGAAAATGTGGAATTGTTGGGAATTCAATATAAAATTACCCATCGGAAGATGAAAACCGTGCTGAAAATGTTTTTGCTTTTGCTTTGTCCCCATAAAGAGACTCTCCAGCATTGAAATCCTACAAGTAAATGAAATAATCTCTCACTCAATCAACTAAATTTCACGAAGTTTCAAAACCTTCAAAGATATTGTTGCTAACTTGCAAGTTCTGAAAATGAATATTATTGTGCTGCATTACACTGATCAATCAGCTATATATAGTTGTACAATTTCAATTCAACTGATAAGACTAACTAATTCAACCATAAAAATGAGTTAACTAACTATTACATCAAACTCCAACTAACTGAAAACTGGATTCAGCTGAGTTAAACAAACCTCTCATAACTAAAAGCTGCAGACACCTTCAAGTTTCTATTTACACATTTCACAATCATTTTTCAATTGCAAATTTCTATATTACAATATACTAAGTTGAACAAGGAAAAAAATTGACTAATAAAGAACTAATTTGCTTTTCAGTAATTCAGGAAATTATAGTTAAAAATTGAGAGAGAAAAATAGTTAAGAGTGCACCTCAGGTTCCATGATATCCTTAAACTCTGGCGGGACCCGAATGGAAAACCCATCACCGTAGAACTGAAACCAAGATGCCGTGTTTTCAATGCCAGAAAGAAGCGATTTTGGCGGCGACGCTTGAGGTGACGATTGCGCAACTGAGACTTGAGGAGTTAGGCCAATGCCAATGCTGACAAGAGAAGTTTGAAGGATAAGGTTCCGTTTGGAAGTGAGGTTCTTGGCCTCACAAATTATGGGTTTTGAGGTGAAAGAGAAGAAGGGTTTGGTGTTGTTGGTGATGCAGAGATTGGATAAAAGAATGGCCATGAAAGAAAGTGCATGGAGACAGTTATCATTAGTTTCAGCCAAAATAAATGATTTTGAAATTTACCCAATTCAGAGGCACATGAATCATTGTAATAAGTAAGCTTTTTTTCTAAAAAACATTATCCTCACAGAGGGAACAATCATGATCAGACAAAAGTTACCGCTTAACCTTAAACACTGTTTCAAGAAAACATTATAATAGGTAACAATTGCTGAAAATTCAGAACTCAAAATAACTAGTTAATCAGAGGAAACCCACGTTAATTTATTTAGTTTAGTAAACTTTATTTATGAATCAGGGAAAATAATATATAAAATGAACCTTTGTAGTTCTGTGGACCAAAAAATCCACATGGCTAATAGACGTTATCCACTTTCAAACACTGCCAACCAATCGAGACCACCCGAAATCTGAACCAAATCAGAGGACAAGGAATGATGTGGAAGAGAAGGAGCCTTCTGCAATTGAATTCTTGCTGATCCTCAACATGGGAACCGTTTTTCCTCCAAACTCTCTCTCTCCAGTTCTCAACATTAAACCTTCATCCTCAAGAATCCTCTTGGCTCCATCTACCCAACCCAAGTCAAATTCTCTCTTTTGCTCCAAACCCATTGTTTCCAGCCTCAGAAAGAACCAAACTTCATCTCCCAAACCTTCATGGACAACCTGGTTGTCTCATGCTCAACAGGGCCTAGCAGCTTTGGCTATCTCCTTGGCCCTCAACTTTAGCCCAGTTTTGTTCAGTGACAATGCACTGGCATCTGAGTTTGATGTGCTTAGCGAGGGTCCACCCCAAGAGTCTTATGTGGTTGATGATGCAGGAGTGCTTAGTAGGGTGACCAGGTCTGATTTGAAGCAGTTATTGTCTGATTTAGAATCAAGGAAGAACTTTCACATCAATTTTATCACTGTTAGAAAACTCACGGTTAGTTACACAATATGTGGTTAAATAATTAAACTGTCCTGCTTATTTCCGCATGATGTTCTGTGAAGAAGCATTTAGCTTCTTGTGCAGCTTTTCTATGTTCTTTGCCATGCAACTAGATGGAGCATGAAAGGATCAAAGAAAATGCTAAATGAAATGTTTTGATTTATGAATGTGGTTAATTGCAGAGCAAAGCTGATGCATTTGAGTATGCCGACCAAGTCCTGGAGCGATGGTATCCTTCTGTAGAAGAAGGCAACAACAAGGGTATTGTGGTTCTTGTCACCAGTCAGAAAGAAGGAGCAGTCACTGGTGGTCCAGCTTTTGTCCAAGCTGTGGGAGAAAAAATCCTTGATGCCACTGTCTCAGAGAACCTTCCAGGTATTTGCAAGTTTGTAATATTATTTACAAGAGTTTAATTGTCATACACAGATTTTTATAGTATCAAACAATTTGAAAAGTAAGACTAAGACGTTTTAGAGATTTAAGGAGTGAATACTATGATAAGTAATGAGCTGGAGACCAAACTTAAGGTGTTTAGGACAGACAATGAATTGGAGTTTGATTTAAGGGGAGTTTAATGAGTTTGTAGGATAGAAGGTATAAAGAGGTATAAGATGATTATATGTACGTCACAATAAAATGGGCTGGCTGAGAGGATGAACAAAAACATTTTGGAAAGGGTGAGATATATGTTGCTAAATGAACAAAAAATTTTAGAGGGTGAGATGTATGCTGCTAGGAGCTGGATTACCCAAGTCCTTTTACGGAGAAGCTGCAAACACGGTCATATTGATAAATACGAGTTCATCCTTTGCTCTAAATTACAAGACTCCTGTGGAAGTATGAATGAAAGACCTATGAGAATTTGAGAATGTTTCATGCCTTAACATGCAATGTCAAGAAGGACAAACTAGAAACACGAGCTAAGAGGTGTATCTTCATTGGATACATAGAAGGTGTGAAAGGGTATAAGCTGTGGAGGTTAGAGCCTAGAGAGGTTAAATTCTTTATCAGCAAGGACGTCACATTTGGTGAGACTCAAATAGTTATAATGTGCAGAAATCCAGAGAAAGGGAAGGAGACAGTCCACGTTGAGGTGGAGCCTTTTGATGATGGATCAAACCATCTAGAGGTGTCAGAGGATGAGGCATCAAACAATGTAAACCAACCTTGTACCTCTTACTCAAAAGGCCCATGCGTGCACAAATTCACTCTAGCTATCAACTTATGCGTGACAGGGAGAGGATGATGATCAAACAGGGAGAGGATGATGATCAAACCTACACAGAGGTTTTGATATGTTGACCTTATTAGTTATGTGTTGACAACAACTGGAGAGATAGAAGGTTCAGAGCCTATAAGCTTCTAAGAGGCTATAGAAGGTGTAGAACATCAACAATGGCAGGTTGCCATGGAGGAGGGGATTGAATGTCTGAGGAAGAATCACATAAGGACGCTTGTTGATCTTTCAAGAAACCAAAAGATGGTAGGAGGCAAGTGAGTGTTCAAGAAGAAATGAATACCAAGTGTGGAGAAACAAAAGTTCAAGGCTAAACTGGTCTCAAAAGATTTTACACAAGTGAAGTGTAGATTACAATAAGATCTTCTCACTTGTAGTAAAACACTATTCAATATAATTTGGTGTTGGAACAATTAGACGTTAAGACAACTTTTCTGCATGGAATCTTGGAGAAGACCATCTACATGCAGCGGTATGGGGAGTTTGTTGAAGAGGAGGGAAAGGTGTGTTTCTTGAAGAAATCATTGTATGGCTTGAAATAGAGTCTGTAGAAGTAGTTCAAGAGATTTGATAATTTCCTAAGGCAGCCGAGATTCTAGAGGAGAAGTTATGATAATTGTGTCTACATCCTCAAAAGAGAAGGTATGTGTTGTTTTTGCACTTATATGTAGCAATATCCTTATAGTCAACCAATATAAAAAGAATTGAAAGAGCTTAAAGAAAAATTAAGCTTGAGTTTGAAATGAAATATCTTGATTCCCATGAGGCGAATATTAGAGATGGACATACAGAGAGATCAGACTATGTCTATCTCAACATGGATACTTGCAAAAGGCAGTTGAGAAGTTTTGGATGCATGAATTTAAACTTGTGGGAACACCTTTAGGACATGACACAAACTTCTCAATTACCCAAGCTCCTAGTACAGAGAAAGGTAGAAGGGAGATAAAGACTACTCCATATGCTAATGGAGTAGGGAGCATCATGTATAAGATCGTCTGTATCAGACCAGATCTGACACATGTTCCAGGTTTATGGCAAATCCTAGACATTCTCATTGGGAGGCTTTGAAGTGAGGGTTGAGATGTCTAAATGGAAGGATATCGTCTGATATAATGTATAAATGGTCTACCATGACAGAGCTACTATACAGGGATTTGTAAATGTTGATTATGCATAAAATGTTAATACCAAGTAGTCACTTTTTGCGTATGTTTTTACATTGCTTGGAGCTGCAATTTGCTAGAAATTCAATTTACAATCAACGGTTGTTTTATCTACTACCCAAGCAGAGTATGTCGTACTCACAAGGGGATAAAGAAGGCATTGTGGTTGAAGGGGATGATTGGAGATTCAAGTATTGTGCAAGACTATCTGACTATTCATTGTGATAGTCAAAGTGTTATACATCTAGTTGATCATTAGATCTATCACGAGAGGACGAAACACGACGTTAGACTACACTTTGTGAGAGAAGTTGTTGAGCTGAGGAGATTAGAATTGAGAAGATAGCTTTGGAGGAAAATCTGGCATATGTGTTTACGAAATTCTTACAAAGATTGATGTTCAAACAGTGCTTGAAGCGAACTAATTTTTAGTTTGAGGGCAAAGGAAGATGACTTTGGGAGCTCTTCCATGATTTGGAGTCAAGGTGTAGAATTTTTATGATTGGCTCTAAATCATGTTCAGCAGACAATCTACCGGAGAGGTAACTCAGACGATTATAGGAGGACATGCCAAAATTGCACATATTTTGGCTAGAACTTTTGCCCAATTTTTTGAGAAGGCATACACTAGGACATTAGGAACCATGTGCAACAATGTCTCATGTGCCAAGAAGCTAAAACAATAAAAGGCTACCTATTGGTCTATCGTGACATCTTCCCAAATTAAGGAAAACTTAGCCATGGACTTTGTAAAGTTAGTTTACCTCCCTCTTGTTGCGTTATAGTTATTTTGGTGGTTATAGACCAATTGTCTAAGTATGCTCATTTCACCAATTGTCTAAACTAGCAACCAAGGTACTAAAGTATTCATGAAACACATTATGAAATTGCATCACCTTTGAAAATCAATTGTATCTGATTGAGACACCGTATTCACTATCAACTTTTAGCACAATTGTTCAAACTGAGTAGCACTACCCTTGCCCTGAGCCCAACATATCATCTTGAAAGTGATGGACAATCAAAGGCCTCGATAGGTGTTTAGAGATGTAATTGAGATGCTTCATAGTGAATAATCCAAGGGAATGGAGTAAGCTACTTCCTTGAGCATAGTTTTGGTACAATAATTCCTTCCAATCTAGCATGGACATAGCTCCCTTTCAAGTTGTTTATAACAGAGATCCCCCAACCACTACCAAGTAACAATTGGATTACAATGATCCTCCCTCCCTATAAGAGTTGTTGCAACAATGAGATTTAGACTTCACTCAGCTAAAAGCTCATTTGCTTAAGGCTTAACATCAAATGAAGAAATTTTGTTGATAAAAATTGTATTCCATTAGAGTTTGAGGAAGGTGGATTAGTGTTGGTCAAATTACAGTTAAACAGACAACATTCAATGGTCCTTGGAAGACATCTAGGACTCAGATGTTTGGTCATTTTCCAATAATCCAAAAAATTGGTATTGTAGCATGAGTTACTCTTGCCTGCTTCAGCTAAAATTCATCTAGTCTTCCATGTGTCCTTATTGAAGATATGCAAAGGTGATCATCAAGAGCCATATCTACCATTCCTTTACTCACCAATGAGTTCGGCCCTATTGTTCAACCAAATAGAATTCTAGATTCTCAAACTATCATAAGAGGTGATCAGCATATTGTCCAAGTTTTGCTACAATGCGATGGTTTGGATGCAAACCAAGATATTTGAGAGGACACCACTGTCATTAGCAAAGATTATCTCAACTTCAACCTTGAGGACAAAGTTTATTTTTATGGGGGAAATTTACGAGGGTAGAATAGTCATTGGACAAGGAGTCGCATGGAAATGATGAATTGATCAGTAAGGAACTTGGGAAAGGCATTATTCAGAATACACAAGTAGCGAAAGGGTGAGGAAAGCAAGGTTAATATAAAAAGTGAGCGTACGAGGAGGGTCAGTCAAACGTTGAAGGAATTTGTGTGGTGAACGAAGTCACTATATAAGGATTAGACAGATAGAATTTAAGGGGAGAATATTTTGAGAATCTGTTCTCTCTCTGGCCCTTCTTAGAAGAGATTTCTAATCTTCTTCTCTGTATTCTGCTTCACTGATAATAGTGCTTGCCTTCATTCCCTAATGTAAGAAAACCGTATACTACTATATCCATAATACAATACCGAGATATTTCATTATTACACTTTTCTTTTCCATTGTCTTTTACTGTGAGCTTCTTAAAGAATGTGTTACGTGTATAGGATCCAAATTAAGAATACATTACATGTAACAAGAACACACAAATTAATAATGCGTAAGGGGTTAGCAGTGGCATGAACCATATTGGTTATGTTTACATGTGTAAAGACCAATTTAATAACTTTTTTTCTAGGGACAAGATTGAGAATTCATGACATACATAACGACTAAAGTATATGTCTAACCATCTGCAATAGAAATGCATTCTAACTAAACTCCATTTGTAAAACTAGCTTTGCTCGTTAAGGAACAATTATTTTCTGGAGGGGTACAAAACTACCTATTTGTGGTTTATGTGTGCAGTTTTGGCTACGGATGAGAAGTACAATGAAGCTATTTATAGCACTGCTAAACGTCTAGTTGCTGCCATTGATGGCCTTCCAGATCCTGGCGGGCCTACATTCAAAGACAACAAACGTGAGTCTAACTTCAAGACCAAGGAAGAGACAGAAGAGAAGCGTGGACAATTCACTCTGGTTGTTGGAGGCTTGTTGGTTATTGCATTCGTTGTTCCTATGGCACAATATTATGCTTATGTGTCCAAAAAATAAAATAGTATAATCTGTCTTTCAAATTCTTACTCTTTAAATCCAGATGTATAATGTGCAGTTGTAACCATGCTCATCTTACAATTGAGTTTGGGAAGGCTGAAGAATAAGATGAGAGATTTTTCTTGTAAATGCAATTCCAAAGTATATGCATTTGACTTGTTATTAGAAGGAGTTCTAGTTCTCCACCTCTCTTCCAGTACTACTCTTGCCAAATGCCTTTTCTTTTTCAATAAATCTAATGGAGGACAAGGGTTCCTAGCTCTGGTACATTGCATTCATACCCAAAGAATAACATTGTTAAAACAATAAACAGATAGGGCTTTAGAACATGAGCTAGAGAAGGAAGGGCGTTTTGTCTCCCAGAAGAGTATTGGAGTAGTTTCCAGTGAGAATTTGTAATGCCACATGTTGATTTGCTGCCTCAGTGTAGTGAGTTCCGTCCCAGTTTACATACACACTGCTGTCATTGCAACCTTTTGCTGTGATTTCCGTCCCGTTCAAGATCTTTGTTAGCCCACAAGAAACTCGGCTGTCAAAGTTAAATGGTGGACCTCCATATCCACAACATGCCATAATGGGTTGTTTAAACCCTGCAAATATATATTCACAGAAATTTAGTAATTGGAATTGAGATGAAGCAACATATAAATTTCTTAACTTACACTCACCATATTTAGAATAGTTTGCAATGAGGTCCAATTTTATGGTAAAGATGTCAACATGTGTTACATTTGCATCTGGATACTGTCCTTTGAATTTACTACAAAAGGCTTGAAGCTGTACATTGAAGGCTTTGGCAGCTTGGTTTTGTGAACTAACACATCCTAGTTCATCAAGTGTTGATGGATTAGTGCCAAATTTGGCAACAACCTGAGGCAAGCATCCGAGTGGACCCGTGTTATGAATCCAGAAATTCCTTGCCCGGTGATCATACAGTTTCTAGATCACAAATCACAGAAAAGGTTAAGTTCAGTATAACTATTTTTATGGAAGTAATGAAATGAAACTTGTAGAGTAAAATGATGTTATCAACCTTGATTCCAGTTTCAAATTCCAACAAAATTGCTGGAATTGAGGCGAGTATTTGGTCCAATGTTTTTGAATAAAACGCACCAGCTAGATCGTTCTGGCCTATGTCAAACATGTATAACCCCTTCTCAAAGGAGTCTTCATTTGGGAAGAACTGATCAAATTTCTTTCCTGAAACATCATTGAGATCACTTTCCTTCAAATGAACAGGATAACTTTCCTTCAAATGAACAGGATAAGCAGCAAACTATAGTTTGAAACCAAAGTAGTAAGAACATAGTTCATCAATTTATCATATACCTTGAAGCGATTGAAGAGACAGAGCTCTGAATCTCAGAAACTGAGATACCTGAACCCCAAAGCTGAACGGGCAGAGGGATGCTGCAGTGGCTGGAAGGATGGTTGCACCTGCTGGTGCAAAATTGCAACCTCGCAGAAAATTTGGCAATCCCACAGAATCCATGTAGGCATTCAAGAACGGCAATTTCATCGCATCCACTGCAATGAACAACCAACAACACATGGAACTACCATGTCAATGCAAATGATACATATGGTGGTGCTCAAGTGGCTATATGTTCACAATTGCATGGATGATATTGAAGCCTTCAGAGTTATATATCCTTCGTTACCTCACATTTGTAACATTAGACGGTTTGTCTAGTAAGTCTTGTTATGAAAGTGAATCATTGTTATATTCTATGAATAATTAAGTTAATCCAACCTCTAATCTTAAAGTAATCAATGAGATTTCTTGAGTTCCAAACTAACTTTAGAACTTCTCAGTGTTCATGTAAGGTCCTATATTTGAAAGGAACAGTAAAAGGTGAAATGATTGTGAGTATTGAGAGTGATCAACATTCTTGATTAATGTTTGCAGTAATTTCATGAAAGATTAGAAACTTACTTAGGAAGTCAACAATGAGACGTCCATCACAGAACCTCCCAGATGGGGTTTTGAAGTAATTTTGTCCATTAGGCGGGGCAACTAGAAATCCCATCGCTGCAGCAAGTTCACCTGTGTCTGAGTTTGAATCACCAAAGTTGAAAACTGCAGGGTAGCTGAAATCAACCGAATTTGCAGCAGCCAAACATACGCAAAATGTCACAACTTGAAAAGCAACAACATTCTTAGAATCCATGGCAACTCTCACTTTATGCCTGCCAAATACCAATAACACAAACAGAATTCCAAGTATAGCTAGATTTTATGCATGCTTGTGCATTGCATTGCACTCCCAGTTGGTTGCTTCAAAGTGAAATTCCAACTGTCACTACATCAGATTCTAAAAGGGTTGAACTGGTATTGTTTTTTCTAATCAAAGGAAAAGCTTGCTTATGATAGTAAGAAAGCAACTGAATCCAGAAGGAAACTGTTCCTTTTGCTTTGCATTACCATGTTCTTATAAACTAATTATGCTTTTCAAGAAAACTAGAGTTATTGCATTATTCAAAGACTATTCCATAAGTTAAGAGATGGCTTATCTTGCAGTAGAATGCATGGATTAATTGTCTTAACTTGTATTGCTCCACGTGAACCTTTACACATTTCAATGACAACTGTGTTCATGCAATCCAATGACAGTGAAAAGACAGAATCATTAGCATTAAGAATCCCCGTGTTCTCGGTATGTGTTACATGCAGTGAACATATTGATCCTTTTCTTTTTTTATTTTCTTTGTTTGGGGAACCCGTGAGCAATAATGTGCCAAATCTGCGGCAGAAACAGGATTGGTGATCTTGTTATTAGATTCTTTTGAAGAGAAAATAGTAAGCATTGTTTTTCTAATCAAAATATGATTAAGCTATAATATATGAATAAATCAATCTCTAATTAAGCTTTAAATACACTTCTTAAAATATTTTAATTAAATTTGTTATCTCCTATAAGATCTCTCTCTTTCCATTCTCCTGAGATATAAAAAAGTGGAAAAAAAACTGTGTTGCTAACAGTATTTTTTTATGTGCTGCTACTTAACATATCCTTTACTGATAGAATAACTTATATATGTTTATGAATAAATATAAATTTCGGTGATAAAAAAAATACTTTCTTCTACAAAAGTTTATTCAAAATGTTTTGTTTAAGAATTGATGAATTTCTTGGCATATAATAAATATATAATATGGTTTTGTTCACTATTGTGTGACGAGTACTTTTCCAAAGTGGAAAAAGTTTGTTTTGAAAAAGAATAAATTCATTGAATTGAAAATATAGAAGTCACTTGACTAGTTTTTTTAGTGGTAACTAAAAGTTTTTAACAAGATAATATATTTAATGTTTCTTAATTGGTATCATTAGGATAATGATCAGCAAAATCATACTCCAACATTTATAAAACTAAAAATCTTAATATCATTCATTATTTTTTGGTAAAATATAATGTGGCTTTTTCTTTTTAAACGATGCAGTAATAATATTTTGTAAAAATGAAAAAGCTGAAATTAATTCGAACATATGATTAATAATTATTTTAGTTTAAATAAGTTAAATTATTTTTTGTCAACAAGATAAATTTAAAACTATAGAAAATTGCATATGGATTATGGAAAGGATTTTCCCGAATGTATGGTATTGAATTCATTCCAGAATGGTATTTGTTAGAAGTGATTTCTTTTACTGTTTGCATAAGTTTAGAAAGAGCTTGGGGGAGAAATTTTATTGGACTAACCAGAAATAGCCTTTACTAAGAATCAATTACTTTCTAGACCATATCAATTCCAACTTGGACCCTATTAATTTTAAAAAGATTGAAAATATTTTTGACATTTTTATTTTAAATGAGATTGTGAAACTTATTTTCAGAATATTCTCCTTGAAATGCAAACTTTATATTTAAAAAAAATATTCTAGAAGATAAAATTTATACTAAAAAATATATTCTGAAATGAGTAATTTGATTTCCAAGTTTTTGGAATATAAATTTTACCTTTGAGAATATCCTTTTCGAAATGTAAAATTTACCCTTTAGAAAATATATTATGTACTTTAGAAAACATATGATGAAATGTAAAATTTACATTCTGAAAAAGATATTCTAAAAACCGGTTTGGAATTCTAAATCTGAAAATATATTTCGAAATGATAATTTTGAAAGTCCTTAAATTATAAATTCAAGAAGACATTTTAGTCATTTCCTTCATAAATAAGGTGCAGTTTCAAGATGATATGGTGTAGGAAGCAATTACCTTCTTGAGATTATCTGGAGAGGCCCTATCCAAACTCAAAGGACACCTCTATGATCTCATCTTGCACTTCTATACTAAACTTGAAAAGTCTATTATATCTTTAGTCTAATATTATAAAATTTAACAGTACCCTTCATTTTCTTTACTGTGAAAAATTATATCAATTGGATAGAGTGTCATCTGATTTATATTCTATTTGAAGATGTAAATCGGATGACACCTTATTTGATTTACATTTTAAAAAATTATATAAACCGGATAAGGTGTCATCGAGTTTACATACATTTCCAAATAGGATGTAAACGGGATGGCACCCCATCTGGTTTATATAATTTTTCAAAACCTGATGAGGTGTCATTCAGTTTACATTTTATCAAATTGTTCACCTTCCTAAGTTAATATCCAAACCTAATTTTATTTAAAATTAATGTAATGTGCATACCACCACCCAATTAAAATAAAATTAATAAAAAAATGAAGAGTCTCTTCTATTGTTATATTGCACACTTATTCCTCTCCTCATTTTTCAATAACATTTCAAATGAAGAGTCTTTGCTACCCTACACCTATTTCAAATGAAGAGTCTTTTACTTGCACATTCCTCATTCTTTGATTGAGTTTCGTTTTAAATCCAACTAAAATAAAATTAAATTAATTTAATTAAAGTAAAAGAATAATCTCTGCATTTTTCTATGTTGGTGGTGCTCATGGGTGAGATTGTAGGTTTTACATTATTTTTTTTGTCAACGGGACTGCACTTATCCTTATCCTTAATAGCCTTTGTCACCCAATGTCAAGTGTCATCCTAAGTCAGGGAATGTCAATCATCTAGACATCACACAAAGGTTCTCAAGTAAAAGCAGCCTATATTTATTATTTTTTGTGTAATGTCCATCAATGATATTAAATACATTTGCTATTTTCATTAAATCAGGGTGTGTCTAAAAAAATCTATTACAATTTATGAGAACTTATCAATCCTACTTTAATAAATAAACATGTCACATCTTCAATAATATTGTGAATTATTTTTATGTTTTAGTTATTGGTTCTCTTTGTGATTCATATATGCATGCTTGTCATTGTACACTTACTTTATAATATTTACATTATTCTAATCATTCTCCTTCAAAATAAAATATTTGTTGACTCAAACTTCACATTATTCTAATAGTTCTCCTTCAAAATAAAATGTTTGTTGACTTGTTAAACTTTTAATCATGTCAAAGATTGTAAAATGCTCATTAATTTATCAATCAACTTATAATTATAACTCTCAGATATTATCTTCACAATCTATACTCCATTACAGAATGATCTACATGACAATTTAAATAAACAATCACAATTTTATCTTCTAATTATATTGATTTGTAATTCTCTTTTGTATTTTTTATATTTATCACATATTTCATACTCTAAAAACACATGTTTTTTTTTATTTCTTATTGTTTATTTGTTATATCTGGCCTCAATATCATACTTACAAATCCAAGTTTAAATGTTAACCAATAAAGTAAGTTATCTTGAGTCTTAAAATAACTGTACAAATTTATTACAACATAAGCATATATTTTTTGTCACATTTTTACACAAATAATTAAAAATTTTACTTTTATAAAAACTTGAACACAGTTCCATTCAACTAATTCATCTTCTGGTACCTCAAATCTCATAATATCAAACATTTCATCCAGGGGCGACAACTTATCAATTTCATTTTATATGTTACTCAAAAATTTAAACTTTATTTATAAAAACAATCACGAGTGAAATCGTAACAAGAGTGATCACAAGAAAAAAAAAAAAAAAAAAAAAAAAAAAAAAAAAAAAAAAAAATATATATATATATATATATATATATATATATATAATACAAAATTAATTTTTAAATTGTACAATTAAATATACAAAATTATATTC
>Ga0209700_101596_pt1 | contig 47229 bp, 22 predicted proteins | sample SiratroredBW_FD_187528 | JGI IMG/M metagenome (GOLD analysis project Ga0209700, IMG submission 187528) | Root nodule microbial communities of legume samples collected from California, USA - Siratro red BW (SPAdes) (version 2) | ecosystem: Host-associated > Plants > Roots > Nodule | place: USA...
TTATATATATATATATATATATATATTTCAAAAAAATAATCTTGTTTCATTTATCATTAACTATTTATTTATTTCTCTAAGAGACACGATCCTATCGCTAGTGATAGTTTATGTATATATTTTTGTAAAATAAAATTAAAAGATATTTTAATAAATTTTTGTATATAGATTATTTTCATAAATTGGATCCAATTAATCATATACCTAACGTTAAGCCATGAATTGGATTCTTGTGGAATGTCCTTTCTATTCATCTACTCGCATCTATCAAAAATGTTTGGGCAGACTTATACGAATAATGATTAAATGTTAAAAAAGAGAGTCTTAATAACGGCTTATGTCAGTAAATTGGAATACATTTTCTTATCCTTATTGAGTTTAATTTATTTTTATCAATATTATAAAATGTTTTTAGGAAAAAAAATTACCTTTTTAAATTTGAAATGGGTACCTTGGTATTTCAAGTGAGAGGATTTGGCCCGTAGCATGTGAAGGATGAGCCAAGCCAGATAGGCAATTACTTCATGTATCTCTGGTTTTCTGAACTTACACTCCTACAATTAGGTGAAATAATCAAACTATTTAATCACTTTTTTCTTTACTGTTCAGAAAAAAAAAGGAGAAGAATGTTGCAAAAAAATCTCATTATAAATTATAGAGAGTTTATTTTAGAAAATTCATTCCATAAAATACATTTTAAAAAGTATCATATATATTTCAAAATATTTATTGTGAAAATCATGTTTAAAAAATCTATTCTAAAATATATTTCATGCGTTTTAAAATTTTTATTTTGAAAAACTTGTTTCGAAAAAATTATAAAAAAAGTATGTTCTGGAATATATTTTATAAATTAAACAAAAGTTGTATTCTGAAAACATTTCTCAAACAGGTGATTTGAAAATCACTTTAAAAGAAAACAGTTATTTTAAAAATCATGGAGGCTTAAAAATGTAGGCTTGAGGCCATTTTTGGAAGTAAACTATCGAACAAAAACATGCACTCCATCTATCATTAAAATAATTAATTTCTTAAAAAATTTATTGCATTTTTTTTTGTTCACTATCCTCATTTTGTGAATCGGGTATTATCGAACATAAACATGCACACTCCATCTATCATTAAAATAATTAATTTCTTAAAAAAGTTATTGCATTTTTTTCTTTACTATCCTCATTTTGTGCATGGGGTTTATTATTATTTTTTTGAAGAATTTCATCCTGTAACATTCAAATTGTGTAATTTTAATTATTTTATTAACTATATATATGATGTTTAATAAATGAAGTTTTGTCTATAAAAAAAACATGTCTCTGTAAAAGTGATTATTATGATAATGTAAGATAGTCTCACATGAATTTTTCTTAAGTGTTGAATGTCTTCTACCATGAGTTAAAAACTATATAATTAAATAGTCAGAGATTAAATATTTTACTTTTATATTTATATTTATATCTACTAATAAAATAAGGTTTAGTCTGAAGACATATCAATCATTACAATAATCAAAATTTTATACTTGAAAGATTAAAGTTTATTTGATAAAGTAAAAATTTATGTTTTTTTTTCACATAATCATAAATCACATGTATCGATTCATGTTTTTATTGCAATTCATTGTTTGAGTAAGTTGTAAGAGTGGTTTTCTCTTAGCTTTTACACGTATTCTATTGTCAGAACTCTTCAAGACCAACTTATTCCATTGTTTTGTTAGAACTTTTATGTTTTTGTGATGTAGCCAAACCTAATCAGGAACAATAAAGCAAGCTTCTTTGGTGACATGAATTATTTACGAGAAACATAAGTTATGTTCACAATTACATGAATTTGTACTTTGATGATTATTTCATTATTCAAATAATGATCTTTGTGTGTTTATTTTTATTAGGAGATGACGATAAAATACTTGCTTTAAGTGAAAAAATTCAGAGACTACAAAATAAAAATCAAAAGATTTATATTCTTTATTTAGTTATTTTATAATCATTAGTAAATATCTAGAAACATATTCAAAATGAGTTAAATTAAACACTGAGATTAATGATTGTACTTTTGAATATTCAATCTAATTTGTACTAAGTATTATATTCTTAATTGTCTTATCATGAGTTGTGAATCTCTTATGATCAAAACATTTGGAGTTCCTCATGTTAAAAATGTTTGTTGTCTTGTTATTAAAACTTTATATATGACCTTATTATTTAAACATTTGGCTTACATATCAAATTAGTAGTTTAGTAGGAATATTGTTAGAAGAAATCATGAGAATTCCAATTCTAAAACTAATTAAAGTAGATGAACCATCAAAATATAAAACTTATTAGAAATATTATTGTTATTAATTGATGGTCAGTTAAAAAATTTACTATAACTTGACCTTTCACAAATCTTAAAGGTTTCAAATGTAATGTACATTTCCATAATGCAAAACACCACTTTCCTACTCGATTATGTAGTATGAATTTTGACATAAGCAAACTTCAACATGTCATGTTTTAAGAATATTATTACGTTATGAGGTCTCGTAAACTTATTTCATTTAGTATAATTATGATTTAAACGACATGTAAAATTTGTTTATCAAATTATCATAATAAAATGTGTCCAATCTCTATTGGTATTATATTACAAATAATCTCTTCCTCATATTTTGCAATAGAGATTGACACACTCACTTGGTCTTTAACTATTATGTCTCCATTGTTTGTTATTAATCCACGGAAGTTGATAAGGTTTTGGTTGGAGTTTAATAGTTATAGCTAGCTTATCAACGAACCTAAAACTACAACAATTACAACAAGAGACATTATCCACAATCATAGAACAAACATTTTTAAAAATTTTACAATGAGTGTGGAAGAGTTTTTCTTCGTTGAGACTGTTCTAGTTCTATGGGTTGAGTTTCAATTAGTCTCTTTATCATAAGAAGGTTTTCCCTTACAGGTTTGTACTTCTTTCTCAAACTCAGAATTTTTATCTTCACTAGAAGAAGACGAGGAATCATAAACTCTCGTTATCATCCTCGTGTGCAAACAAAGTTCGCTTTTTGGGGCACTTAGAACTCAGAAGAATAATGGACTCTCTCTAGACATGTAAAGCATTGAACTTCCCTCTATCTAGAGTCAGATTCTTTTTATATTTTTCTCTTTCTCTTTCTTTTTATTTCTTCAAGTGGTCTCTCTAATTTTGAGGGGAAACCCCCCCTCTTATAATGCTTTCGAAAAGAAGAAGACATACTAGGGTATTCTTTCTCAAAGTTGGCCTTCCTTTTAAGCAGTTGTTATATCGTTATACACATCTGTATGAGGTCATCAAAATCATTATAGGGTAACAACTCAACCTTGTCCCAAATTTCATAATGGAAATCACTTTGTAAACGAGCAATCGTAATCTTGGTTCCCTACCCTCATTAACAATAGCTTCATCTTCTGTCGGTACTTCTCAACAAACCTATCTTTTTGTTAGAGTCAGTAGAGCCTATCCATCAAATCTCTATCATATTATGAGGGTACATGCTGTTTCATAAGGCTGACATTAACTCATTGCAGTATTGTATTTGGGGGAAAATGACGGAGTTGATTATCCTTTACCAGAGTCATCCACCAATACATAGTAACTCCCTAGAAACTAAGGGTTGCCAGAGATACTTTCCACTCCTCGCACACTTGGTGGCATTCAAACAATTGTTCAAACTTCATCTTCAAGTTTAGGTAATCATCCACACTTTCCTTTCCAAAGAAAGGAGGAAGGTCAACTTTTTGGCTCTATATGATGATGATGTCGTCCTATGTTGTTTAGGAGGAGGTTGATACAAATCTTGGTTACGATAGCTACTCTCTAAAAGTCTTCATGTGAAGGAAAATCTTCATAATCACTTTTTTTTTCTCCCTGTTCCTTCACTATGTTTATCTTTCTGTGACATCATTCTCTCCATCATCATCCTTATTTCCTCCATCGATTTAGCCAACATGGCAGTCATCATCTTTGACATTTTTTTCTTAAGCCCATCTTTCATCGAATGTAAAGACTTAAGAAAAATATATGTAAAGAAAAATTAAAATAAATGATTGCACAAGGAAAATTAAAATAACAAGGTAAAGAAAAATAATTGTAACTGAATAAGACACAAGGAAGAATGCACTAAGTCTAGGCGTGTCCTATGATGAAAGTGTAAGTGACACTTATGAGCCCCTTGAGACACTTTCACCTTTCTAATGCGTTTTTTATTATTACAATGTTCAAGTTGGGATTGCTTTAAAGCATTTTCCCAAGATATCTAAAGCATCAAAAATTGATTACGAAAATTAAGCAAAATACAACAAAATTTCAAGACAAGAAATGTGAATCTTGAAAATTTTCAACTTGCTTCACTCAAGTGTTTAACACTCTCCTTTTTGCACTTTTGTCCTTGTGGACCCTCTAGAGATGAGTGCTCCTTTGCAAGCCTTGTTCTTCTTTAAGAGACTACCTAAGTAATTATTTTTTCAAAGAATTTACAAATCAAGAGGTGATTCAATCTCAAGAAGCCAATAAATAAAAGCAAGAAAATGCTAAACTCAAAGGACTAAAATAATGACAAAACTGAAAGAATTATTTAAAAGACTCAAATCAAGTAATTAAGGCAAGCAAGAAAGTTAAGCACACAAAAGGAATCCTAGCAACAACTCTAGAATGGATTACAAAATAAAAAAACAACAATTAGAGTGTCCTGACCACTATGACTATTTGATTTATGTATTTTGTTTTTGACCTTGAAACTTTTATCTAAGATCCACAACACATTATTAATCATAGTCATAACAAACAAACAACACTAGAAAAATTTTAAAACAGCAAAACCCGAGACCAAAACATCAGTAAAGCACTCTATTTTTCAGCAACAAGCATTCAGACTTTTGTGATTTATCATTTTTTTTAATTTGAATTTGAATGCACCTTTTTAACACAATGTTTTTAACATCTTAAAGTGCTCTCATACAAAATTTCATATCAAAATACGGTGTAGATTGTTTTATACAATTTTTCCAAACTAATGTTATTATAGTAAAAACTACTAGTGAGAATGATTCCTAAAGAGGTCAATGAATTGAAACTAAACAACTATACACAATAGAAACCCAACTCTAAGAAATTCACTAGTAGTCTATTAGCAAGTTAAGGAACTCAAAAACAGAAAAGGAAAAGCACACAAAGGTTCACACAAGTGCAGTGTACTCAAGGCATTTTAACAAACACATAATAGACAACATAAGCATTTGTAGCAAACACCTTATGAACAAGTTTCTAGACTTTGAATTTATGACATAATTGGAATTAGATGACTTAGAACATAACAAAAAATATCATAAACTTTAAAATACCTAAAAATAAAGTGAATTGAATGAACAAAATCAACAAAAATACAGTAGCAATAAATGATGCTCAATAAAACAACAAGAGCAAGCCTACTTTTTATGTTTTTGGACAGTTTAAGTAGGAACAAACAATCTGAATTGTTTAATTTGTAAAACAAATGTAGAAAAAATAATTAACAAGAATTCAAGACAGGAAACAAATGATGAACAACACAAAAATGAAGAAGAAAATTGAAGCACTTATCTCTTAAAGAACTAAAGCTCTGATGTCAAATGATACAATTCTTAGATTTACATGCTTGATCCTAGTGCTTCTTTTTCTCAAATATGACATTGTATGGAGTGAGATGAATGCAGTGCATGAAATCATTTGAATACAGTGAGTTAATGTGAAGAGATGGAGAATTCAGTAGAGAATTTCCAAAGTGAGGTAAGACCAACACTTAGGAGGAAGTCTAGAAAATGTATTGCGTACGAATCATCTAGAGAGAACTTTGACAGGAGTAGAAGTGTTAGGAATATTTTGGTAGCAATTTAATATATTCATCAAAATTACTTTACAAGAGGAGAACACCTCTATTTATAGGAAAAATCATAAGCTAACCCTAACTTGCAAGATAAACTTCTACAAAACTCTTAAATAAGATGACAAGTGTCACAGTGTGAATGAAGAGGGCGTAATGTGTGACATGAGACAAGTAAAGCACGAGTGCCACCTAACCCCAAGTCCACTTCCATGAGGCGTTAACCCTAGCTAGGGTTTAAACCTTAAGTGCTTTCTCTCTCCTAGGTTTAGACACTCTCCCTTCCTTCCCCTTCTCATTTTGGCCTAAATACAATGAACAAATTTAACAACCTATTCTTCTTATTGGCTCAAATACAATGTCTAAATTTGACAACTTATTCTCCTTATTGGCTCATACAAGGTCCAAATTTAACAATCTATTCTCCCCTTGACCCAAAATTTATATTAGCTTAGCCTAAAATACAATGTCCAACAATTCATATTCTACGTTTTACTATTTATACCAAGAAATTTTTTTAATAATTCACTTTTCACAGTAGAAAATATTCTACAAATTTTCCTCCCGCCTTTGATCTGCTTTTTGTGATTCACTCATCATATAGTCTCTTAGTTACTTCTTTATAATGCAGGAAGAAATAGTCCATTTTGACTTTTGTAGGGATGCCTAAATAAGTGGAAAGTATGGTTAATGCTATTTTGACTTTTGTAGGGATGTCTATAAGTGGAAAGTATAGTTAATGCTATTTTAACTTTTGTATGGATGCCAAAATAAGTGGAAAGTATGGTTAATGATATTTTGGTTTAGTTGCTTTGTTTGGCATGAAAATAGGGATTTTTGTTATGTATAAGAGTGGTATAGATTCAAGATCTCCATGCAAGAAGGTAATGATTAGTAGATTTTAAAACAGATAATTGCTAATATTGAAACTTTAAACGAAGGATATAGAAACTTTACAACAAGTAAGTGGGAAATTTCCAAATTACAATTTTACATAATTTAGAAATTTAGGATTTTATTTGTTATCGTAAGTACTGTCCATATGAATAATTATATTCTTATTTAATTATATATTATATTGTTTTCGTAAATTAATTATAAGTACAATTTTAGAATTTTTTTTTCTTACATGTGGAAGGAAATAATTTTTTTTTGTATATGAATTTTCACAGGTAATATTTCTTTTTGTTGAAGGTAGTTTTATTGGATACATGTTATGACATGAAAAGTAATTCATAATATTGGACACTGAATTACTTTTCAGTCATGAATTATTTTTCTCTCTGCATTCCTTTTGATTTGTCCATCCTACACACCCTTACATGCTTCCAATGGGTTCTAATTTTTGTGCAGACATAGATGAAACTTTTAATGGTGTAGATAGTGATGTTTTGAAAACTTTAGTGATATTATCCATTTTTATTTGCTGAGAAAGTGCATATCGTGGCGAGATGCAAAAAGTTATAAATATTATGAGGAGAGGTAGTTAGACATGCAACTCCTGTCGCATACATGGGAGGTAGTGATAATTTAAGGAAGCATGTTTCACGGCAGAACAATAACACGGTGAGTTCTAACGTTTGTGTTTCGGTATATTCATTAAGTCTTAGATCGCTTAGATCAGTTTATATACAATTTTTTTTTTAATTTTTGAGATGTCTTATAAAAATAAAATCCCATTAAGTCTTACATCGCTTAAGTAAGTTTATATACATTTCTTTTTTTATTTTTTAGATGTTTTATAAAAATAAAATTATGATATAACAACCGAATTTCAAAGTAGAGAATACTTTAAACGCAATGATAATAATATTATTTTAAAGAACTTAAAGTCAAAGTGCAGCCGCTAAAGATGGACGGTGAAGCAAATACTTGCGTGGGCGTGAAGGACCATGACCTTCGAGAACATGAAGAGGGATACATTCAAATAAAACCTGTTCATGTGTCTTTTATTTGTTTTTGATTTATAATTAACAATTAAATATAGAATTTAGAATAAATTAAACAATTAAGTGATAAATTTAAAAATGTCAATAATTTACTATTATAATATATATAATGATTATTTTTTTAAAAAAATGCTAACATTTGCAAAGTGATTTTCATGTATACAAATCTCCTTTTTTTATTGCAACATTCTTGGTTTTACAAGGAAATAGAAACATAATCATATATTATTTCACATTTAATGACGTGTGAAAAAAAACCATATAATATATAAAAAATTAGCCGATACTAAGCAATATATAACGCAATAGTTATCGAAAAAATTGCTCATTATTGTGCTTTATAAAGCAGAATATGTCAAATGTTTCAAAGATTAACCTTTTCTTTTTTGTTTTCTCTTTACATGTGAATTCCAGAAGCAAAAATCAATTTCTCTTTGTCATCTCAAACCACCACAACTCAAATAAGTCACCTCATTATTCTTCCAAATGGTTGCATAAGATAGTGACGGGGTTAAAATATTTTCCTAATTTCCTGATGATTTTTTTTTTCATTTAATGTCAAAACATGTATCCAATAAAATTATCTTCAACAAAAAGAATTTACCTGTAAACTTCAAATGATTATTATTATTATTATTATTATCATTATAATAATAATAATAATAATAATAATAATAATAATAATAAAATAAAGGATTTACTGAGAGATAAACTTTTAAAGTATAATATCATACATGTAAATATACAAAAGTAGTGAATGCCATATAATATTAAGGTAAAAGAAAACAATTTAAAACAAAATTGAAAACACGAAAATTGAGAAAAAAAAAATGAAGCAAAAAGGTTGAAGAAACAATTATTAAGACAAGAAATTAAAATTATGTTGATTGCAAATTATGTTTCGGGATGTCTTACACAGTGCTTTCCAAAATAAAATAACGTCCATTTTGCATTGACTTTGTTCTATCCACTATCCATTTACGCATCTCTATTGGGGTTTGCAAATTCTGGATAACTACTTCTTGAATTATTTCATTTATAACTCGTCATTGAATTTTTTTATACGAAAATAATTTCTCAAGAATATCCATAAAGATAACTTATTCAAAAGTTTTTGAAATTGATCTCAACTATTAAAATAGTCGATTTCGTTAAAAATCTCGAGACATACATGATTCAAAACTAATCTCGATATGTTTGATAATTTTCATCATCAATTAGCAAAAATGTGAAAGAGATAAAAAATAAGAAAGTTCCATCTACAGGATGTTACCATTGAAAGAAATGATAAATAGAGAAAGATGAATCACTTTCAATTGAAAATTGATAAAGACCGAAAGTTCGGATTAAAAACTCAAAAAAAATGTTTTTCTTTAAAAAAATTATTCAAATTATAGAATAAGCAAATTCTAAATATTAAGAGTGAATAAAAGTAAGACTTATATAATGTGAACTTTGTATTTATAAGTCGAAACACTTATACCAACAAATTTCTAAATCAGAGTCTAGAAAGCTTTATTTGCAAGAAACAAAAATATGATAATTGTTTCATGCACTCTATCTTTTACTTCTTGCATCCCACTTATAGGAAAGAATAGAAGTCTTCGTTTAAATATATATATATATATATATATATATATATATATATATATATATATATATATATATATATATATAATATAAAATGAATTTTGATTTTTGGCCGTGATTGAGTTGTTGTAAGAGATACTAGTTGGTCGTCAAAGGTAGAGCATAGATGTTCCAATTGTTAGAAAATAAATAAATTATTTCATAATATGACTCATGTGAAATATCATTGTAGGTCTGTATGTGATTTAATAAAATAAAATAAGTTATTTATTTCATAATTATATGATGGTAACTAACTTGATGAGAGTCGGTTACAAATATTAGTGATAATAACCAAATTAATGAAAATGGGTTATTATTTTATAATAACTAATGGTAACCAATTTGATGTACATTGGTTATATAAAGATATAAGGTTCTGTCTCTGCAGAATGAGAGTTCTACACCATATACCATCAATAATAAAGTGTGTAGAATAAAAGTAACTGAAAGAGATAGATTGGGATAAGGAGATTGAAGTACAATTGATTGGATCTCTAATGGATCAAGGTAAGTCTATCTCACTATCCTATATTATGTTATGTGAGAATCATAGATTCTAAGATCCTGTACAATATTTATTAATGATTATTTCTAATTATGTTTAAACTTACATGTGCATATGGTTGTTTGAATTTATGATTCTCTATTATGACTTTTCTCCATTTTTTTTAGTAAACCCTAAAATTAAATTAGGGATTTATGAATGAATGGGTTCTCTCCTATTTTATGTGCGGCATGTGATTTTTACAATTAATAGAAACTTAAATTGATTTGATCAATGAAATTTTGCCCACGATAAGTGGCATGAAGTGATCTAAATCTACTTTTGATTAAATGACCTAAATCTACTTTTGATTAAATGAGAAAATTTGCCATGGACCCACTAGAAATTGGAGATTCTAATTTAATTGGATAACACCTTACTTTGAATTCGAAACTATTAATGTGGGCCTACTCATGACATAAACGAAGGGAATTGGAAATTTAATTTGTGGGCATTAGGTAAAATATGCGTGAATTTGGATAGCACATTAGGCGAAGTTGGAACAATTAATGTGAAGCAATTGCAATTGCCAATTTTGTTTCTCGACATGGCAAAATTTTGTTTCTCGGCATGGCAAAGATTGCATAGCAATAGCAATATAAAGGTGAGCCTTGATTTAATTTTATAACATTATTATCAATTTAATTATTTATGGATCAAGGATTAAGTTGCCTGCACCTTCATCCAAATTATAACAGCCACCACCGTATGTTGTCATATGGTTTTCGTTTAGGATTTTAAAAGTCGGTATAATAATATGTTTATACGGAAGAGTTTTATATGATTATTTTTCGCTGCGTTAATGAGAATTAGTTAATTCATAAATTAATTGATTTCTTGAGATCAATCTTATGATAGATTTGTAATCACCAAAGTGATCAAATCTTTATGTTTTGTTTAATTTCAAATTAATGATTATTTTACTAGAATTAATCATATGATAGATTTGTAATCACCAAAGTGATCGAATCTTTATGTTTTTAATTAATTTTAAATTAATAATTATTTTATTGGAATTAAATCTATGATGGATTTGTAATCACCAAAGTGATCAAATCTTTATGTTCTATTTTAATTCCAAATTATTGATAATTTTATTTATTAGAATTATTTGTATAATAAATTTGTAATCACCAAAGTAATCAAATCTTTATGTTTTATTTAATTCCAAATTAATGATAAATTTTTATTTCAATTACCCATAGAATGGATGCTAAATTATAAATAATTGATTTATATGGGTTAATTGAAGTTCATTATTATAAGGCATGTATGGATCGTCCAAAGGTTGATTAGTTGTTCTTATAATTAATGGACATGATTGTTGGTAGTGAGTATGCATTATTAGTTTTACTTATATATCCAAAGATAATAAGTTTTGCTAATTAGTGTATATGTCTTACCAAATAATGTTAATATTATAACATCATTATGTTTTGGGTATTAATGTATCACCCAAAGGAGAACATTAGTATGCATATAATGTCTGTTTGTTGTTGGAATCTATTTAATGTATAACTCAGTATAAATGATAAGCATGTGTTGATGGCAATATTTGTTCCTGTATTTTTATGTTCGTAAGCTATGTCTGTTCTAATATTGAATGGGTTAAATTTTCTGATTGGAGCGAACAAGTCCAATTTCACATAGGTGTGTTGGATTTGATATGGTTCTTAATGTTGAGAAACTTGCTGCTATTAATGATGCTAGTAGCAATTAAGAGAAAAACCCATTATAAAGCTTGGGAAAGGTCAAACAGACTTAGTTTGATGTTTATGTGAATGAGCATAGTAAGTAATATTAAGTCAGCTCTTCTCAAAACTGAGAGTTTAAGAGAATTTACGAAATTTGTGGAAGAGCGCTCCCAAACTGCTGATAAGTCTCTTGCTGGGACATTAATAAGTACTTTAACCACCATGAAATTTGATGGTTTTCATACTATGCACGAACATGTCATTGAGATGACAAATATATTGTAACAAGACTTAAGTCTCCTAGAATGACAATGGATGAAAATTTCTCGTACAATTCATTTTGAACTCATTACCGTCTGAGTATGATCCTTTCCAAATGAAAGATAAATGGAATGTGCATGAATTGCATAGTATGGACAAGACCAGACTTAAGAACTTAGGAAACCACTCTATTCATTACGTGAGTAATTAAGAAACTGGATTTCATTTGGACTTGTTGGATAATTTTTTTATTGGAACGGGAAATTTTAGGAATTTAGTTTCCTTATTTAAACTTAATGTTGTTGGATACTCTTTTAAGTATGAGAATGGTTGTTTCAGTTTGTATAAGCATACTTGTACGATTGAAACTGGTACACTTTCTAATGGTTTATATAAATTGAATCTTGATAATTTATATGCTAAAACTCTTATGACTCTGCATCTTAATGTTGGCACTAAACATGGTTTAGTGAATGAGTGTTCTGCTTACTTGTGACATAAGTGTTTGGGACATATTTCCAAAGAAAGAAAAGAGTCACAAGAAGTAGCCAGCTTCTTGAAATTAGACACACTGATATATGTGGTCCTTTTGATGTAAATTCTTTCAATAAAGAGAAGTACTTTATCACCTTTACTAATGACTTTTCACGCTGTGGACATGTCTATTTACTGCATGAGAAATCTCAAGCAGTGAATGCCTTGGAAATTTATATAAATAAAGTGGAAAGGCAATTAGACAGAAAGGTGAAAGTTGTCAGATCAGATAGAGGTGGTAAGTATTATGAAAGATATGATAAAAGTGGTCAACATCTTGGTCCGTTTGTTAAGTTCCTTGAGAAACGTGGTATTTGTGCTCAATACACAATGCTTGGTACACCACAACAAAATGGTGTGTCAGAAAGGCGTAATCGAACCTTAATGGATATGGTTAGGAGCACGTAAGTAATTTATTTTTACCTGTATCGTTATGGATGTATGCTTTAAAAATTGCCATGTATCTGTTGAATAGGGTTCCTAGTAAGGCAGTTCAAAAGACACTTTTTGAATTGTGGACAGGAAGGAAACCCAGTTTGAGACATCTTCATGTTTGGGGTTGTCAGGCAGAAATTAGAATATACAATCCTCATGAAAAGAAACTGGATGCAAGAATGATCAGTGGATATTTCATTACTTATCCAGAAAAATCAAAAGGGTATATGTTTTACTGTCCTACCCATAGTAAAAGGATTGTTGAAACTGGAAATGCTCGGTTCATTGACAATGGTGAAACTAGTTGGAGTGAAGCTTCACGAAATATGGAGATTAAAAAAGTTAGAGTACAAGTTCCTTTAACCAGTACTTCTACTTCAAGAATTGTTGTTCCTTATGTTGATGAAGCATACAACGATCAAGAAGAACAAATTAATGATCCCGAAGTTAACAATGAACCTATAGTAGAACAACCACAAGAAATAGTATTAAGAAGATCTCAAAGGGAGAAGAAATTTGCTATTTCAGATGATTATGTGGTTTATCTACAAGAGTCATAAAATGACTTAAGTATTGATAATGATCCAGTTTCATTTTCAGAAGCCATGAATGATGATAATTCTGATAAATGGTTAGATGTCATAAAAGATGAGCTTAAATCAATGACACAAAATTGTGTATGGGAGCTTGTGGAATTTCCAAGGATGTAAGAGAGTTGGTTGTAAATGGGTCTTTAAGACTAAACGTGACTCTCATGGCAATATCGAACGTTAAAAGGCTAGATTGGTTGCCAAAGATTTTACTCAAAAGGATGACATTGATTATAAAGAAACATTTTCGCCTGTTTCTAAGAAAGATTCTTTCAGAATATCATGGCGTTGGTAGCTCATTATGATCTTGAGTTGCACCAAATGGATGTTAAAATCGCTTTTCTGAATGAGGATTTAGAAGAGGATGTTTACATGGACCAACCAGTAGAGTTCATTGAAGAAGGAAAGGAGCACATGGTCTGTAAACTTAAGAGGTCAATATATGGACTTAAACAGGCTTAGTTCAATGATATTATTACGTCCTTTGGATTGAGGAAAACATTATTGATCGATGTATATATCTGAAGGTCAGTGGGAGAAAGTTATATTTCTGATTCTGTATGTTGATGATATCTTGCTTGCAACTAATGATTTTGGTTTGTTAAGTGAGACTAAGAAGTTTCTCTCTAATAGCTTTAAAAGGAAAGATATGGGTGAGGCATACTATGTGATAGGAATAGAAATATTCCGTAATAGATCACAAGGATTGTAAGGTTTGTCTCAGAAAACATATATTAATAAAGTTTTTGAGAGGCTCATAATGGATAAATGTTCAACATCTCCTGTTCTAATACAAAAATGAGACAAATTTAGTCTTATGCAATGTCCAAAGAATGATTTAGAACAAAAACAGATGGAGAATATTTCTTATGTATCGGTTGTTGGGAGTTTGATGTATGCTCAAACATGTATGAGGCTAGATATTAGCTTTGTAGTTGGTATGCTTGGTCGATACCAAAGTAATCCAAGATTGAACATTGGAAAGTTATAAAGAAAGTCTTAAGATATTTGTAAGGAACAAATAATCACATGCTTAAATGAGACATGATCATCTTGAGGTGATTGAATATACAGATTCAAATTATTTATGGCTGTATAGATACAAGAAAGTTTACATTTGATTATGTGTATCTTTAGCCAGAGGAATGATTTCATGGAAAAATGTGAAGCAGCTAGTCATTGTTGCATCCACACATGAAAGCTGAATTTGTGGCATGCTTTGAGGCCACATTTCAGGCTAATTGGCTACGAAATATTATTTCAGGACTTGGGGTTGTTAACAGTATTGTCAGGTCGCTGAAAACATATTGTGATAATTCCGTAGCAATCTTCTTTTCTAAAAACGACAAGTATTCCAAAGGTGCTAAATTTATGGAATTGAAATACTTTGTCGTTAAAGAAGAAGTTCAGAAACATAAGAGTGTCAATAGAACATGTCAGCACCGATCTTATGATTGTTGATCCTTTAACAAAAGGGTTATCGCCCAAATTATGTACTGACCATGTAAAGAATATGGGCGTTATGTGTACTAGTGAATGTTGAATGGTGAATGTTATTATTAATGACTATTTGACACTCTGAGCTCATTATTGTGCAAGTTTCTGAAATCCATGTTTTCTACTTTATGAATATGCATGCAAATTATGATCATGATGTAGAAAACAAATTATGTTATTGATCATGAAAGATGACATTATGTTTGAACCCATTATGGACTTCTCATTATGAGGTCATATTAAGGAGAAGGACAGTACAGTAGTACATGGAAGGAAATGTGTCGATTGAATGACATGTAACCACCATGACTCTTATTATTCCTATATCTTTAAGTATGACGAATGATGAAACCAAATTATTGAAGATCCTTTAATGCGCATTATGATTTATTAAATCATGAAATATTATGGCATCACATGAGTCAAGTGGGAGAATGTTAGAAAATAAATAAATTATTCCATAATGTGACTGATGTGAAATATCATTATGGGCCTGTATGTGATTTAATAAAATAAAAGGACGTATTGGTAATTATGAGAAGTTATTTATTTCATAATTATATGATGGTAACTAACTTGATGAGAGTCGGTTACAAATATTATTGATAATAACCAAATTAATAAAAATTCGTTATTATTTTATAATAACCGAAGGTGACCAATTTGATGGACATTAGTTATATAAAGATTATGTGACTCATGTGAAATATCATTATGGGCCTGTATGTGATTTAATAAAATAAAAGGACGTATTGGTAATTATGAGAAGTTATTTATTTCATAATTATATGATGGTAACTAATTTGATGGGAGTCAGTTACAAATATTATTGATAATAACCAAATTAATGGAAATTCATTATTATTTTATAATAACTGAAGGTGACCAATTTGATGGACATTGGTTATATAAAGATATAGGGTCCTGTCTCTAGAGTATGAGAGTTCTATATAATATACCATCAATAAAGTGTGTAAAATAAAAGTAACTGAAAGAGATAGATTGAGATAAGAATATTGAAGTACAATTGGTTGGATCTATAATGGATCAAGGTAAATCTATGTCATTATCATTCATTATGTTATGTGAGAATCATAAATTCTAAAATCATATGAAATATTTATTAATGATTATTCCTAATTATGTTCAAACTTACACCAATGGATTCTACGACATAGATGAAACTTTTAATGATGTAGATAGTGATGTTTCGAAAACTTTAGTGATATTATCATTAAAATATTATCCATTTTTATTTGCTGAGAAACTGCTACGCAGGCATATCGTGGCGAGCAAGTGAAAACCGTGTGGACTTATCATTCGTGGTATTTCAAGGTGCAAAAAGTTATAAATAATATGAGGAGAGGTAGTTAGACATGCAACTCCTGTCGCATACATGGGAGGTAGTGATAATGGAAGGAAGCATGTTTCCCCCCAGAACAATAACGAGGTGAGTTCTAACGTTTGTTTCATTAATTACTTCTAATACTCTCATGTAAACCTCTGCTGCATGGAAGGAAGCATGTTTCCCGGCAGAACAATAACGAGGTGAGTTATAACGTTTGTTTCATTAATTACTTCTAATACTCTCATGTAAACCTCTGCTGCATGTTTCATTGCTATGTGGATGGGAAAAAGTGGAAGGTGTAGCCGCAAGAAATGGACAGTGAAGAAAATACTTGCGTGGGCGTGGAGGACCATGACCTTCCAGAACATGAAGAGGGATACATTCAAATAATACCTGGTGTCTTTTATTTGTTTTTGGTTTATGATTAACAATTAAATATAGAATTTAGAATGAATTAAACAATTAAGTACTTAATATACTATTATAATATATATATTGATTATTTTTTTAAAAAAATGCTAATATTTGCGAAGTAATTTTCATGTATACAAATCTCCTTTTTGTATTGCAACATTCTTGGTTTTACAAGGAAATAGAAAAAATAATCATATATTATTTCACATTTAATGAAAATAGTTATCGAAATAACAAAAAAATAATATATAAAAATTAGCCGATACTAAGCAATATATAACGAAAATAGTTATCGAAAAAAATTGCTCATTAATGTGATTTATAAAACAGAATATACCAAATGTTTCCAATATTATCCTCTTTTTTTTTTGTTTTCTCTTTACATGTGAATTTCAGAAGCAAAAATCAATTTCTCTTTTTCATCTCAAACCACCACATCTAACTCACCTCATTATTCTTCCAGCATAAGATAGTGACGGGGTTAATCATTTCCTAAATTCCAGATGATTTATTTTTTTCATTTAACGTCAAAACACACTATTACAAAAACAACGTTCAACGTCACACTTTAACGACGATTAACACGAAATTATGTAGCCAAAAACATAATAATATTTTTGTAAGTATTAAGACAATATAACGTCGGTTGTCCAAAAATTATGGGAATCGATGTGAACGTTACTTGAAAAATATTTTTAAATAAAATTTAGAAATCTTACATTTCAAAAAAATATATCATGTCAGTTTAAGAGGTCAAATTCAAATCTTTTATATTATTTTTTCATATAGAAAACTGGATAATCATGTCGGTTAAAAAGCTTATTAACCGACGTGATATTTTTCGCTCTAGATTTTGGAGGTTTAGGGTTGTCACTTAACGTCGGTTAATAAATTCTTAACCGACGTGATGGTGAGCAACGTCAGTTAGAGTTTTCTTAACCGACACTGTATCACTTTATTTCAACACTCCCCGTCTAATTTTTCCTTCCACACTGTTGAGGTCGTCTTGTGCACTGTTCTCTCGCGTGTTCTCTCTCATTGTTCGCCATTGTTGAAGCTTGGTTTGTCTAGCGTTCTCTCTCTCACGGTCTCTCTCTCGTTTTCTCTCGCGGTCTCTCTCTTGTTCTCTCTCACGTTCTCTCTGTCATTCTCTCATGGTAGTCTAAGGATGGAGACTTAGAATTCCCACATGAATATGGGTGTTCTCACGATGAGTTGAGGACTCCCCAGACTTCGCCGACCCAGTTTTAGGCTGTGAAGATACAAGCTTAGCCTTCTTGGCAAGATTATTGAATTTGTCCAAGTCTAAATCCAAAGGAGAAGCACTAACCACAGCTCGGGTCACCTTATAATCAAACTTGCCCATGATATCTGCAAATGCCAAAACAACAAAACCAATATCAAAACACAAATCACATAACTCAAAGCCATTACACCAAGCTCACCATTGAATACAGAGACTAGGTCCTCGGTAAGAATGGTAGTCATTAGAGCCTTACTACTTATCGACTGAGGAAGATGCTTGAGTATTTGTATGTTTTTCCTCTCCTCGACCAAAAACATATACTTGACCCTCGACTTAAAATTATTAGGGATTTTCTAATATAAGGGAAACCTCGGCATGAATTTCTCATCGAATAAAATATGTTTTGTAGAGTCCTTCTTCTTAGACTTTATTTTAAAGAAAGTATCTTTGAAGTGTTTGAAAGAGGAAAAATACAGGGTGAAGAGTTGGTCGTATTGAGCTGAACTCAAAAAGACCCAACCTATCTCGACTCCATGCTTGAGTTGGAAAAAATACATGAACTGATAAGACTAAACCAACAAGCCTTTAAAAATCAAAGTCTAAAAAGTATCTATTTACTATATGAATAAATAAAAGGTCTAATACAAACAAATAAAAAAATTATTATAAAACTTAATAAAAACTCAAAACCAAAAATTACATAAAAATACAAAATATTTATTCTAAGTCCAAACCTATCCTATGGAACTTAAGAAGATCCAATTCATAATTCCATCAATATACTTTCTCTAGTTATGAGTAAAATGATAATGTTCTTGAATTTTATAAAATGAATCTTCTAAAAGAAGCACATTGGAACTCACATTTTCATAAATTTTATAATAAATTTTCTCATGTTTTATTTATTACTATTAAAAAACTCTACTCTTTAAAATCAAATGATAGTATTTCATCTGTCCACAAACATCCAAAATGATATTTACTCAAAAAATATATGTTGAGTGTGTAAAGTATCCAATAATCTCTTTCAAAGAGATAATTGTAGAACTTTTCTTCGCAAATATATTTTTTTATACACTAACTCCAAATAAGATACGTATTAAAAGAGTTATAAGTTAGTATTATCAAGGTTATATTAATTAAAGAAACCACGATGAAATGATTTTATAATTAGAGACTAAGTAAAGAAAGATCCATCACTCTAAACTGAAAATAGAATAAAAAATTCTAACAAAAAATTCACATAAAAGTTTCACTTTATAAAATTATGTAAATTTGAGAATGAGCAAAATCTTGAGTACTAAGACTTGTAAAAAAAGAAGACTTATATATTTGGAACCTTATATTCATGGATTTAAACATTAATAAGATTTATATCAACAAGTTTCTATTTAAAAAAAAAAATAGGAACATATACAAACTCCAATACATACAAACAAATAAAAAAAAAACTTATAAAGCCTAACAAAAATTCAAAACCAAAAATTACACAAAAATACAACATTTTTATTCTAACTCAAAACCTATTTTATTATCCTTAAGATGGTCCAATCTATAATTATATTAATACAACTTTCTCTAATTATAAATAAAAATGATAGTGTATCTCGAATTTTATACAATGAATCTTTAAAAAAAGCGGATCGGTACTCACATTTTCATAAATTTTATAATAAATTTTCTCATTTTATTTATCTCTATTCAAATACTCTACTCTTTAAAATCAACAATTCTCCCTAAATGATAGTATTTCAGCTCTCTACAAACTTTCAAAATGATAATTGCTTAAAAAATCTGTTGAGTGTAAAAATATCCAATAATATTTGTCAAGAACATAATTATACAATTTGTCCTCTTAATATATTTTTCCTATCCATGTAACTCCAAATAAGAAAAATATTAAAGAGTTATTAAGGTTTCATTAATTAAAGAAGATGGTTTTATACACCCGAGGAGCATGTTGTAGCATTGTATCTGGAATTGACGTTTCCAAAGTAAAGTTGTTCATAACTACTCCTAACCTACTTCACATCAAACTACATTGTTTTCTTCGCCGATTATCTATACCCAAAATCTAACACATCAACATACAAGTCCCAGTTTTGCATTTGCTTATTCCGTTCTCTCCAGGTAACAAACAACCACTTTCTTTGGCCACCTTCTTCTTCTTGTCTATTTTATTTCTACAATGCAATATCGATACAATCATGCAAACGTGGGTTCTATTGAAAAAAAGGGGGCTAATTGATCTGCATGAAAAATGTCACTGTGTTTGCATTTTATCTGCATGTCAGATATTTGATTAAGTAACTGTTTTTGTCATCAGAGACTGTGACAAATGGAACTTTTAAACAAGTGGGTGGCTCTGTTGTGGAGATTTGTGGGGATCTAGTAATTGGACTGAGGTTGTCTTTTCATGGTTTTGTTATTTATGAGAAAGATATAAGCTTTTTATAAACTGCCAGTGATCTAGTAAAGAGCTTTAACGATGTGGGGCTATAGATTTAGAGTAAAAGCTTACCTTTATTTTCTGTTTGTTTTTCTTTCCTGGTCTTGGCCACTTTTAGACTCTGATCAATAAGGACGTTGGATTTGTTTTAATCGTTGTATCTTTCTTGCGCATCGGTAGAAACTTTGGCTTTCTTGTCTTTGTTGTTTTTATTTGTTAAAAGTTTTTAGTTTAACCAAATGTATGTACAATTGACAGTAGTGAACATTACCAATTAAAGACAAAGTTCAATGCATTATTGAGGTAAGTGATAACTTGGAGATTTAATTTTGTGATAATTTTATTTAAAATATAAGGAAAGATGTAGCCAAAATCTGTAATCAAGTACTGTAAGAGATAGGCAAAGTTTCAATCGAGGCATTTGGACTGAATTATTTATCAACCTGTACTCTTTTCTGAGATGTCCTTATTTGGTATCCAAGGTTTCTTTGTCTTCATAAGTTTTGTTAAATACAAGGTTAGGACAAATGGAAAAGGCATTAAACATTTCTGAATATATTGTGATATGTTGATCCTAATGTTAGTTCTGTGCGCAGATCTAGGTGCCCTGCCATCATTACACATTTGTACAAAGATGGCAACAACAACAGTGTCCAACTTTCCAACTGCGATGTCAAGACCCAATATTCCATCGTCACAAAGGTTTGCAAATGTAAATCCTGGCAATCTTGGAGGCAGGTTTAAGGTTGACTCATGTCATAAACTGGCAAGTGTCTGTCATGTTGCATCAACACAACCTTTCTTGACGATGACAGAAGCAGCTGCAGTAAAATATGACAAAATGAGGACAAATGCAATGTCCGTGTCTAGTTCAAACAGTGCAGTTTCAGGATTGCCAATTGATTTGAAAGGTTTCACTTCTATTTCCATGAATGCTTTGTATCAATAAATGTTTGTAGGATGTCCAAACATCATATATTGGAGTGTTTGTATTTAATCTATCCTGTAATCTTGAATTAGTTTGTTTACTTTACAATTTCAAGAATATATGCCTAGTCCTTAATTTTCCTTCCCATGGTTATATGGAGTAATGTCAAAAGGTTTGTGTTGTCACTACATAGCCTCTTTTCTCTATTCAAGAGTTTACACATTCCAAAATCTACTTTGATGAAACTTACTAAAAAAGATAAAGTGTAAGAAAAATCACTTCTTAGACAGTATCTATAAACTGTTGTATCAGCAACTCTATATGATATAACAACTCAACAATAATGTATCTAGTGTTTACTTTTTTCTCATAAATCTGGTATTGCCAACAAAAATGTATCCTTGATTTGTTGTGGCATTCCACTGAATGTTAAGTGATCTGCAGGGAAAAGGGCTTTCATTGCTGGTGTGGCTGATGACAATGGATATGGCTGGGCAATAGCAAAATCTCTTGCTGCAGCAGGAGCTGAAATTCTTGTTGGCACATGGGTACCTGTGAGTAATTACTACAGATTTTGGTGTTGTGTATTTGTGTATTGTTTGCTTTTACCCTGATGTATCTTTGTGCAGTATACAAGTGGTCAGGTACTAACTCTGAACATTTTTATGCAGGCTCTAAATATATTTGAGTCCAGTCTAAGACGTGGAAAATTCGATGAGTCACGCAAGTAAAACTTTTAAGTGGTGTTATTGATTTTATTTGTTAGAAAATGTGAGACTCGTTTATTTTGCTAACAAGGAACTATTCATTGTTCAGATTACAAGATGGTTCATTGATGGAGATTGCTAAAGTGTATCCTTTGGATGCAGTATATGACAGCCCTGAAGATGTCCCAGAAGATGTAAGAGAGAAATCCATAAGTTATCAAAATAAACAAATTACAATTGCAAATCATATCTTCTAATGTTTGTGGAAATTGTATAGGTGAAAGCTAACAAGCGCTATGCTGGAGCAACAAATTGGACTGTACAGGTATTGCTTAACTATTCTGTCATCTGTATTTCTCTACCATTATGATACCCTTTTCAAAATTCATATTAGGAGGAATTGTAACATATAAACTAGCAATCAATTCGATGAATATTCCGTTTTGTATACAGTTTAGAACACATTTAAGCTTTACACCAGATGATTGTATAGATCAATTTTTTTGGCTGGTAAGCATTATTGATGCCAATTCAACGTGGGAAAACACATCAAAATAGCTGCACTTTTGGGAGAAATAAAGCTCATCATAAATTTGGAGACAGAAATCATAAATAACTAAGCTTTAGTGGAGACTGGATACAGTGAAAATAGTCTAAGGTCATACAATCTATTCATATTTTAAGATCATGTAGACCTGAAGCTTGTGACCCAATAAAGAGATATAATCTACTCTTGGATATGCATTTAATAAAAGAAAAAAAAAATCTTTTTATATGTTTTTTCTCTGCTCTCTGCCTGTTAATGAGCATGTACCTTGTCAAAGTCAATACTAAAGTTTATTTGGGTTGTTGACTAGAAGGTTTACTAACTTATTAAATAAGATGCACGAATTAATCATATAAATTCCTTACTTGATGTAATCATCTACAAGACGAAGGGTCTTTTCTTTACTTGTCTGTTTGTTTTAAACTTCTATATGACCAAACCTGAGGTTGAAAACGCAATTTCATTCTGATTATTTCATATGATTAATTAATTAATTACTTGATTTTGGTTTAACTTTTATTTTCTAATTTTTCAATAATGGAGATGAATTCTAGGCAAAATCTGTTTGAAACATGGGATGCTTTGTTGAGTAGCATTTACATTGTGATCTGTGTCTCAGTTTGTGAAGTGTAGAGTTTACACTGATTTGATTTACCTTATAGGAAGTTGCTGAATCTGTCAAGAAAGATTTTGGCAGTATCGACATACTTGTGCACTCGCTTGCTAATGGACCAGAGGTATTAGAATAATGAAGTTTCTTGTGGCCTTATGTCTTCAAGGCTCATTCCTACCAATTAATATGGGACTAAATTCATATTTGAAATTCTAACAGTGACACTCTACTTTGTTTTAGGTCAGCAAACAATTGTCTGAGACATCTCGGAAAGGATATCTTGCTGCCTTGTCTGCATCAAGTTACTCTTATATTTCATTACTCAAACATTTTCTTCCAATCATGAACCGAGGCATGTTCATTACTGAAATAGGGTTGTCATTCTATTGCTTCATTGTTGATCAGTTATTATTCTCACCTTACTGTTTTGGTTGTAGATGGATCTGCAATCTCTCTTACATATATTGCTTCAGAGAGGATCATTCCTGGGTGCGTTGGATATGCTTTAAAAGCTCACAAAGTTGTTTATTTTGATCACATTTTTTTTTTTATTTAAAGTTTTGAAATCTTGTATGCAGATATGGTGGTGGTATGAGCTCCGCAAAAGCTGCTCTAGAAAGTGATACTAGAGTGAGTATTCTTTTTCTTTTTTCTTCAAATTTTCAAATTATGTTCATGTACCTTCGTATTCCTAACTTTCTCCTTTACCCTTTGGATATTTGGTATTATATCTAATATTTTCTGCATTTCTAGGTGCTTGCTTTTGAAGCTGGTAGAAAGAAAAGAATCAGAGTCAATACTATATCCGCAGGTATTAATGGCTTACCACTTCATCAGCATATGATTTTTGTTTGCTTTCCTTTTCTCCGTGTAATGACACAAATTCTTGATCTGGAGCAAATGAAGCCAATTGTTGGGGAAGAAGGAAGTGTTGTAAAATCTTTTTTGCTCTGATCTTATTGTTATATTACCAACAATGTTCATTTCTAATTCCCTGTAACTTGGAAATGTGTCAATAGTAGAATGCTTTACTACATTATATCTGACTACATAATTCACAATTACTAAAAGTAGATCAAATTATTGGCTTATACAACAGCAATTGACTTATCCCACCAGGGAGCTCAACTTTATGGATCACATGATGCCATGAGGCTCAATTAAAAACCAAATCTTTAGAGATATTATTCACCATGAAATCACTTTCAATAATTTCCTCTTATGTCCTTTTTCATCTCTCACTACCCTCTTCACAGGTTAGGACCACCAAATAATTTCTCCTTCTCAGGGTTGTTAAAAAAATATAACTCTACCCATACATTTTATCTATTTTCTGTGTCTGAAGATTATTTTCTTCTCTCTCTAAATCCTATGTAACTTCTGTTCTATATGCAAGTAAACTTTTTCATTTTTTTTTTTGGCATGTCAATGAATTCAGAACAAATTGATAGACATGTTGACTTAAATTGTTTGCATGTCAATGAATTCAGTACAAATTGATTAACATGTTGAGTTGTTTTCAATGACTAGGTCCACTGGGAAGCCGTGCAGCAAAAGCAATTGGCTTCATTGACATGATGATTGATTATTCATACACAAATGCGCCACTTCAGAAAGAACTACATGCTGGTAACGTTTCACTTTGAGATTCTTCCTTTCTGAAACGACCCTTCTGCACCTTTTTGCCTGCAACTACTCACACATTGGAGATTTTGTAACAGAGGAGGTAGGCAACACTGCTGCATTCTTGTCATCACAGTTGGCATCAGCCATTACAGGTTCTGTTATATATGTTGACAATGGCCTAAACGCTATGGGTGTTGGAGTTGACAGTCCAATATTCAAACAACTTGACATTCCAAAGGAGCAACATTGAAATTGTCTATTGAGGTCCTTATTTTTTCTCTACTACAACTTAGACCATGTAGAAAAATAAAAACCATGAGGTGTTAGTTTTCACAATTCCATAAATTACTAAGCATTGTTTGAGCTTTATTACCACTGTTTTTCATCATTCTCTTGCAAAATTTATGTTCTCATTGGAAGAGCCATACCTTGAGGTATGAGGATTTGAGGTTAAGTTATTTTAGTTCTTAAATAAAAACTTGAATAGCTTTGTTGAATTTTCTAATGTCTCTATGCTTCAAATGTTTTTAAGAAGGGCCTTGTACTTTCAGTAGAGTTGTATTTAAAAAATTGAAATCAATTTAAATTTCTCAAATTTTAAGGATTTAATTTCTGCAATGTAAACAAATGGTAACTTTATTATTTGAAAACTTCAACCATTAAACTGTTATTATTTATTTATAAACATAATGTTCAAGATTTCAAATTATTGCAGCTCGTGCTTCCAAGAAATAGATATAACGAATGTATCACACGTAACCTAAGTTAACCACTAAGATAACAAAGTTCTTATTAAGAATTTTTTTATTTTAATTTTGAAAAAGGTACGGGATCTCCAAATTTAGGGATGAGAACGAGGTCAATGAGGTAGGTTGATCACTCATGTTAATTTAGGTGGTTATATTTGATAATTAATTACTTTCTTTTGAGACTCTCTTAGTAATCTATGTTGTATAATTAGTATTGCTTAAGTATTTGTGTGGAAGTAAAATTAATTTATATTGCAGTATTTGATTATTGTATATTTTGTCGAGTAAAATTTCTTTTAATAAGCACCACGTTATACTGGAAAGACCAAACAAAATGGTACTTAAATTTTGAGCAGGTTAATCTATATAATCTATACCCTGTATTTCAAATTCTATTTTTGAACAAAAATAAGCAATAGTAAACTATTGGATTTATAATAAGTCATATTTAAATTAACTTTATTTTTTATAATAATAGTAACTCATTTATTTTTTATAATATTCTCGTAACTCAAATGTATTTAATACATTAATAAAGGATCGTACCTTGATAAACTATTTTATTATTTTTAAATAACGATAATAATAAATAAAAAAAGTAAAAAAAAAAAAAAGAGATAGATAAATTTAGCTTTCAACAATAATTTTTTGGTAAGTGCAATTTGTTCAATATACTACTTAAAGCTTAAAAAATTAATTTAGGAGTTTTCGTGAAATTAAGAATGTGTTTAGATAAATTTCTTCATAAGTGTTTGTTCTTATTGCAGTTATTGCGCCTAAGAGGGTTTTCTCTCAACTCAATATTTTCGGTCTTAAACAATTACTCATAGTTCTTAAATAGTTACTCTTTGGTCTCCAATTCCACATGCGAGTGATGTATTTATAAAACGTTTTCTGATGTCAAAGTAAGTATCTTGAAATCGAAGCGAAGAAGTAAAATTGGATTAAAAACATACCTTTTTTACCTGAACATAAGATCTTATTAATAGAGGTCAAATGTAATGTAACATTGTTATAGCTGAATGACCCTATGCAAGTTTTAAATTACTGTTGTCAGAGTGATCAAATATTTGAGGTGACTTTGTTTTAATATTTTATCGCTTAACTACTAACATAAGAGTGTTTGGTCTCGTTCTAGACCGAAGACTACTCAATTTATCTCGTTCTGAATGGAGACTAGCTCGATCCCCTCCATAGGGTATTTAACAATAATGCTTGTATACTATATTACCAAGTAAATATCAATTGAGCTATGCTTTTAATGTTTTGTTATTTGAGTTTTTTTTTTTTTTATGTAGAAATTTTTAATTTGGGAGCAAATTTTCATGAAGAGGTGAATAATATAACTATGGATAAAAAAGAATCTATTAAAAAGCCACTACAAGAAGCAAAACAAGAATATATGAAAGAGTGACAAGACTTCAAGCCCTAAATGACACCTTGAGTAGAATCTTAACAAGAAGACAAGTTAACACGAAGAATTTAAGATAGCTACTCTAAAAATTTGGACTTTTGAAATAAATATTACCTTTCATTTTTCTACTTAGGGGAGCAAATTCTCTTGTTTGGAATAAGGAATATTTACATCTCTTTAGAAATATAAATAAGGCTATTTGGAATAAGAAATATTTACATCTCGTTAGGAATATAAATAAGGCTGTGTGCATTCAACCCTTGATTAAGGTTACAAGTTTCACATGTGTAAAAAGGATTTGAAGCTCATGGCCAATACCTTATATAAACAATCCAAAATGAGCTTGTAAAGATGACTTGGAAATAGAGTAATTGAGTGATATTATTTGAGAAGAGTGTGACTCTTCATTTTCTTTTAAAGAGATCTCTCCATTGGTTATGAGAATTAAGTGACAATTCTCTTATTCATTGTTTAGCTTTGGTGGTGCTCTTTTAACTTATCATACCTAGTGTTCTTCAAGCTTCTAAAAGAGAAGATGAGACCATCTTTTATTGCAAGAGGAACCTTCATTTGGTAAAGAAGCAACCCCTCAAATCCTTGGTTTGTTTTTATCATTTGTTTCCTTTATTTGTTATTCATTTGTGCTTATTCTTTAAGCCATGTAAAGATAAATACTAGTAGCCCTTCTTCCTTACCTTTATCCATCAAGAACTCAATCAAACACAAAATGAACCTTTCACAAATAACCTAAAACAATCGATCAACCTTACACATAAGAAAATAACAAGAAGCATGAATCCTTAAGCAAGAACAATTTAAGAATCTTGAACTTAGTTTTTGGCCAACCTATCTTAGGTGATTCAAAATTGACCCACAATTTAAACCAAAATCATCCTTTAATCCCTACACTAATATGCAAGTAAACCTTACCTTTTGAACATTCAAAACAACTCCCACAATACAAAACACCAAGACCTTACATATAACATAGCTTTCGTCTAGGTTATCTGATCAACTCTCCAAGAAGGCTTCAAGATTCCTCCAAGAAGGCTTCAAAATTCCTTCTAGAACTTGAGTCTTTCCTTCCAATTTTGGTCAAAACCTTAAACATTACCTAACATAAGTAAATCACAACCTTCCATCACCTTTCAAACCTTCAAGAACTTCATCCAAGCAGGTCTAGCCCTTTTAGAGTTGTTCTTCTTCTTTGCTAACATTGATTGTGAGTATGAACTTCATCCAAGCAAGTCTACTCCAATAACCAATTATTAACAAATAGATAATAAAAACAAAGAACTCAATAGGTTCTAAGCTTGAAAAGAGTTGATTTTGTTACACAAATTGACTAAAAATTATGGTAAAAATTAACATTATCACGACCATGACTCTTCGTTTATCTCCAACAATGCAACAATAGATCGATAACAATAATGACCATCAACCTTCACATCAATGACATCAAGTATGTATGGGTGACAACTGGGTTGAAATTGATCTAGCATAGGAACTAGTTTGTTGTTTATGAGCAACTATGTTTTTCCCTTATTTCTAAAGGCTTTCAACAAAGAACAACTATCATGCATGAAATGAATTCTATCAACATGCTCAAAATATGATGGGTTATATTTTGTTAGCTTGGCTAAACGATTTGGTCGACTTTTTTAGGACCCTCTAGTTTTGACTTGATCCATAGGGAGACACATTAATTTCATATAAGGATAGACAAGTTCATGTAGCTTGCTCTTAATTGTCAATTTACCTGCAATTTCAACCTCTTTAAGCGATTTAAAATGACGTCAAATTCTTGCTAAATAAACAACTCAAAGAATGACTCACTTGATGATATATCTGAAAAATCGAGTCTAGTCCACATCACATGAACTTCATTTAGTAGTATGATACCTAGGTCATATCTAAGTAATTCACAAGCACGTGGTAACCATGAGTACATCTTAGTATACATCCACAATGTATATCAAAACCTACATGTTTCACCAGATCAAACTCTTCAACAATATGCATCAAAACATATTTGCTTATGACTTGCCCCAAACATTTATACAAGGTGACATTAAAACTATGACCAACAATGCATAGACTCATCTCAAACGATGCCTTAATTTCATTATATTGGAGTATAATGTCATTGTTGACTAACACGTACACATATCTCCTCTATTTTGCAATATTCACTTCAAATTCAAATGAACTTGTTCAACTCTGCAAAAACAAACAACAATTTGTACCTCTATGGTTGTACATCTACATTATGAACAAACCCCAAACACATACAAACATAACTATTTCATGTCGTATTCCCCAAATGCATCACCCAAACTTCTATGCCCTTACAAGTTTCTCCTTGTGTGGAATGACCCATGTCTTCTTCACATATTCAAGAAATAACAACCATGCCGAACAAGTACATTCAAAATGTTTAAGACACCCCTCAAATACATAACAATCCATGCATCCATAATAATGTCCCAAGCCTCCCTAGAATCAATTAGTATTTTACACTTTGCTTTCACATTCTTATTCATATGGAATCGACATAACAAGTTACAAGTTTCAGGAAAAATAAAGTTAATTGCATTCGTCAAACTAAGGTCTCTATAGCTAACAATGACTTGAGGAAAGACATCTGCCCTTACAAATAACCCTCTAAATCTTTTCAGAGCCCAAAAAAAGTTTTTTTCACATTCACTTGAAAACAATACAAAAACAGCCAAGAAAGTCAATTTTATGGATGTCACAACTACTATTTCAAACAAATGTAGCCTATATTTGTTGGTTTTGAATTTGTTATCCATCAACAACACAATGTTAAATGCATTCAATAATTTCACTGAATCAGGATGCGTCCAAAAAACATTATTGACAGCATGTGAAGACTGATGACACCTACTTTAGTGAATTTATTAATAACGCTCTAGCAACATCATTGGCTATTAAAATTCAATTCTTGATCCTCTAAGTGATCTCTTATACGTATATCTCACATTGTACAATTGCTTAATTGTTGTCACATTATCTTCATCGTTCTTTTTCAAAGTGAGCAATATGTTTACCAGCTTCACTTGACTTTGTGTCATATCAACAAGTAATGCATGCTCATTATGTCTTATAATCTGCCAGCATAACGGTGACCAACTAATGTGTCAGCCAATTCATGATTATGCATCCCACATATTACCTTCAACACCCACCCTTCTCCCTTCAGGGCAGGTTTACCCCATAATCTAAAGAGACAATCACACTTTCTTGTACTCGTAATAGTCACCTCCAAATCATGTCTGTATTTTCTATATTTATCACTCCTTTTACAACCTAACAACACAAATATCTTTCTTCCTTGTTGTTTAGTTTCTTTGTTAGATTTAAATATGATAATCACAAAACCAAGTCCAAAGGCAACCCTATGAACACATTGAAGCAAATAATCTAGTGTAGGAAATACCTACACAAATACATGACAACGTAATTGCATCAAGTTTCACATTTTTTAAATAAATAAATGAAAATCACTTTATCTCATTTGTTGTAAACTTGGTCTTCCATGTTTACATTCAACGATTTTCCTTTAAGCACACAAAATCAACAATAAAAACTATTATTTCATATTGAAAGAATCTATAATACCTAATTTATTGTATTTCGGATTTGTAGAATCCAAAATATAAAATGACTATCGAATTTCATTAAAGAGGGTTCATTCCAAAATACGAAAACAATACTGGATTATACAATCCGAAAGGTGATTTCTATTCCATATTAGATTGTACAATACAAAATATATTTTTGTATTTCAAATTGGTAAAATTCAGAAGTCAAAAATATATTCCAAATTATACAATTTGAAACTCAATTTAGAATAGAAATTATCTTTTAAATTATATAATTCTTAATATTTTTTCTATTCCAAAATAAACCTTATTTAATACATTCTGAAAGTTATTTTATATTTTAGATTCTTTAAATCCATAGTACAATAAATTAATAAAAATATATATTCAATTCTACAATCCGATCCGATGATCTCTTAGATTATATTATTTCAAAACATAAAAAAAAGTAAAACTGTACAAAATATGTGTCCAACCTCTCAGCAATCACTCACACTAGTCTCACCCACCCACAACCATCATCAAACACTACCACCACCCGCAACTACCACCAAACACTACCACCACAACCAATAACCATCGTTAACAATCAGCCTAAACGGCAACACCACAAGCTTCACTACCTCACCCAACTTTTCTTTTATTTCTACAAGAGTATTTTAGTTATTTGAAAAAGGGTAATTTTGGAATTAAAAAAATATAGAGCTGCAGGAAGAACTTAATATGGAGCTACACGAAGAAGCTCTCCCCAAATGAACATAAAATATTTATGAGGACCAAAGTAAACTATTTTTTGAACCAAAAGCAAAATTTAACAGTGACTGCTTCTTCCTGCACCTCCATAAATTTAATTCCAGCAATAGACATAAGTAAATTACAAAATTATCCCTGCTGCTATAAACTAAGGTTTTGAACAGAAGAGGAGCAGTGCAGTATAGTTCTGAACGGAGGTGAAAAGTGTGGCAGTGGTGAGAGGTTCTGACGGTGCTGGAGTGGCGGATTAAAGGCGCTTTGGGCGGCCGTCGGTCAGAGTGGGTGGCTGAAAACAACGAGAGTCGTTGCGTCGAGGTATTTGGTATCCAGTTTTCGGTTTTTCACGGATTGTAGAAACAGTAAGAATTTTATATTTACAATTTCTATAAGTCATAGGTTTAAAATCAGGATATTAGACACTAACGGATTGTAGAAACCGTAGTTAAATCAACATTTATAAGAGCTTACGATTTATACAACCCGTAGGTGCATAGGTGTATGACAGAAGTCTACGGATTGTAGAAATCGCATATCAAATTTTTTTCTCTTCTGTGGTTTGTACAAACCGTAGAACAGTAGAAATTTTTTTTCTCTTTTCCGGTTTGTACAAACCGTAGAACAGTAGAAATTTTTTTTCTCTTTTGTGGTTTGTACTAACCGTAGAACAGTAGAAATTTTTTTTTTCTCTTCTGCGGCTTGTACAAACCGCAGAACAGAATTTTTTTTTTACTATTCTACGGTTTGTACAAACTACAGAAGAGAAGTTTTGAATTACTTATGTTTTCTACAAACCGTAGAACAATTTAATAGTAAAATAAAAAAGGGTCCACCACCGCCGTCCTCCGCCACCAATCCACCACAACTACCTCTACAATCTAAAATTAAACTTACAATGATACTTACCTTCCTTTCAATTGCTTGAATGGGGGCCAAAATAATGCAAGTGGAGGTTTGTGGGTTGCGGTTCGTGAAAATCGTGAATGGAGAATCAAGGATGAAGAACCAACACTAGCAACCAGCAACCAAGGTGCACTCAATATAAATCTGCAGTGGCAAAGTGGGATACGAGCATTGACAATGGAGGTGGAAGTGGAGGTGCAGCCGCCGTCGGTGGAGTTTGAATGAGGTGCAGGCAAAATGGAGGAAGAAAGGATGTGAAGGGTGGTGGAGGGTATTATGAGATATGAAATTTTTTAAAAAGAGTTAAATGATAAATTTGCCTAGACCATGGAAGTGAGGTGCAGGAAGAAGCCGTCTTTAACAATTTACTACACATCAAAACTTATCTAAAAACAATCATGTTAGTCCTATTTAATCATTGAAGTGATAACTTGTCACTTAATAAACGGTAGAGCCTAAAAAAAATTATAGAGAATCAAAATAATATTTTTTTACTGAATATAAAAAGAAAAATCCAAACAACTGTTGGAGACCGAAAAAACATTTAAACAGATAATTATATATATATATATATATATATATATATATATATATATATATTTTAAAGTATAATATTATGACTAAGTTGTTAAAATAAAAATTAAAAATAATATTTTTGAAGCAAAGTAAAAACAATACCTTTTTAAAACAAATTAACAATACTAAAACAATAAAATTAATTTTAGTAATATATTAAAGTATAAATAAATTGAATATAGGTACCTATAAGCAATATAATTGTCTTAATAAATAAACGTAAGTCATGAAAGTGTAACAAGAACATGACGATTCAGTTATAACTTAATTCATTTGGTCTGAACAATAAGATAATTTGGACAACTCACAACAATCTTCTTTAAGAAACTGCTCAATTGGGGATTAAATATAATTAAATTATAATTTATCTCATATAACTTTGTCAAAAGATAATTATGCAAACTATAAAATAATTTTATTTTAACTGACAACACAATCTTAAAATATAATTTTATTTTAATAATATGTTTGGTCTTCATAATAACTAGATGCATCAAACTGTAATTTTAGTTAATTAATCCTTAAACTCTATTATTTTTAAACAGACACTTATAATTTTAATTTTGTTCTAAATCATCTTTAAAACTTGCCAAACATTTTATGAATAACATTTATTTCTAATAAGTTTAGGTTAAATCATTTAAATCACATGATTCTTTAAATTTATAATATTTTTAATTGATTATGTGATAATGTTTTTTTTAAATAAAAACCTAAATTTTAATTTATTCTAGTTAATCCTTAAAATTTATCATTTTTTATAAATATTTTTTTTGAAAGAGATTATTAAAACTTAATCATAGTATAAAAATTGTAGTATTAATAAATATTTTTTAATTAAAATAAATTGAATATATTTAAATAAAATTTAATTTTTTTGTTTCTAATACTTCTATTCGTTTAAGATATGTAGAACCTTAATCTTATTCTTCAAACTTATAAAATAAAGCTTTACAAGATATCACTATAATATAATCAACAAATTCAGTTAAAGTAAAATAATTTTGCATAAACAACTCAAAATTATTCTCAATTAAAAATATTTGTAAAAATCAAATAAATATTTTAATTGTTATTTTCGTTATTTCTAAATTCTTATTTTTATTGTATTTTAATACATAAAAAACGAGTCATAGTAAGAAGAAGAAAAAAAATGAAAAAAAAATTGACATTTGATGTAAGAAATTTAATTAAAACTCATTAAAAAAAACTATTTATAAATATTGATAGATTTTAAGAATTAATTGAAATAAAATTAAAATTTTAGGTGCCTCTTTAGAAAAAAAATAATTAAAGTTTAAAGTTCTTATTTGCGAAAAATTTCAATATTTGCAGAAGTTAAAACGCCTCTCTAAAACATTACAAACAGAAACTGGGTTTTTCCTTTAAGCAGATCTAATTCTAACCCAAGATTACAGTTTGAAGAGGCTCGCTCGCAGCTTTGTAACTACTGAGGCTTTCACCCTTTCGGATTCAATAGAAAACACGCTAAGTGCTCCCATCGAAGGGTTTTCAGTTCCTCATTTTTGTTTCTCGAGGTTCTTAGGTAAGCACTGAATCGGTTTTCGTTTTTCTGCTCTGGATCAATATTCACTCCAATTGATAACGTGTTTTACTTGTTATGGATAATTTGATTTCGATTGATTCTTAAATGGTTATTGCCATGTCGTTGCTGAATGAATCAGAGTGATGTTAGAAGAATTTTTCCGTATTGGTTTTGGTTGTCATGTACTAAGGATTTCATAACATGCGTAATTGGTAGCGGTGGGTCCCCAATTGTGTGGGTATTTCCTCTTTGCAATTGTGTGTGCAAAGTGTAATATGTGGGCTTAAATGGCATGCAATATGGTATGGGTGGTTTTGGATTCTTGATGGAACCTGGTGCTGCTTGAATTACTTCTCTTGTGCATTTCCCTCTTAATAGGTGAACTTGCATTGTTCTTGGCATAATTTACTAAGAAAGTAGGGTTCTAGTCAAATTGAGGATTGATACAAATCTTTTTTTTTTTTTTTTTTTTTTTGTATTTTTTTTTTTTTTTTTTTTATTTTTTTTTTTTTTTTTTTTGTGACGAATTTCTTTTATTTTATTATAAATGTGTGTTTCTTTATGCCGAAAAGTGTGGATTGGTTCATTCGGTCGATAATGTTCATGTAAAATATCGGGAGATGTGAGACTATGCATATGAATTTGTTGCTTTGTGAGTTTTGTTGATATAATGAATTTTAATTGCTGACTTTGGTCCTGATTTTTTATCGTAGTACCCTATCGCTATCAATTTAGTGACACTGGTTTTTTATAATTTCATTTTTTCCTATTGACATGCAGGTGAACTTAGTTGACTAGAGCTTGACAACTGGCAGAAAATTGTTTCAAAGTCTCTTTCTGGTGCGATGGTTTACATAACTGAGTGGGACAAATTTGTGGAGCAATCCATTGAGTTGTTCCGTGCTGATCCTGATTCTGTAATTCTACACTTTCAACGTTTTTCCGTTTCTTAAAGTAACAGAAGCCTGACAAACTTCATTCAGACTTTTGTTTTATTTTATGCTTATAAAAGCCTGTAATTGGTATATTTGCTCTATCATGTTCAGTTGTGCATTACCCAATTGGTTTTTTATAATTCAGTTTCATGATTGTCCAAGATATCGAACTTGTCCTTGTTGTTCTAGTAACATCTACTGAAAAATGAAATTTGTTCAATTGTATTTGGAGCAGACACGGTATGTCATGAAGTACAGGCACTGCGATGGAAAGTTGGTACTCAAGGTCACCGATGACCGACAGGTATTGGTTCATTTTTCTAAAACAAAACAAATATATATTCAATGTATTTTAATTTTTGAAGGCCAGTCTTATGTGCATGTTTGAGAGTGAAATATGGATTGACATGAAATCATAATCTGATTCTTCAATACAAAATGTGTTTATGGGTTTAAAATGTTCAGCTAAGTTTATCTGCTAAGAGATAGAGTTAACTCGTTTCCTAATACAAAATCAAGTAACAGTTTACTAGTTAACTAGAGAGTTTGGCAATCTCGCAGTTCATAGTTGTCTAACTTTTGTACCAACTTGATGAATGGATGATCCATTTATTTTTCTCCCTCCCTTTTGAGTTGTGTGCCATGCTGAATTGCTTCCATGGGTGAATTACTTTGGATTGTTACTCCAAGGTCGTATCACCCATTTTGATAAAAATGCCCTACTTGCCCCTATTGCTGCACGGCCCTTCCTAATACTTGATCCTTCTCTCTGCCTTTGTTTGTACCTATCTTCCCTTGTAGTTCTCCCTCTCTACTCTAACTCATTGTATGCTCTCTTCCCTGTTATTTCATGCCCTGTTCTCCTTCCAAAGTTACTGTAAATGTTAAAAATGGTGCTTGTAGAGTAAAACAATTACACTAATTACCCCTAAGGTTTTCATGCAAGCACCTTCTGCTTTTTAACATTTACTGTAACTTCCTTATAGGGGTAGATGGCGTAATGGTTTTCAAACAATTAAAGGGGTTAGTGTAATGCATCAAGAATGTTATTATGAGATATTTTATCCATTTTTATTGTAATATATTACTATCTCACTTTATTACTTGTTTGGTTTGGATAGAGGATTTATGGACTACTCTTCCTATAGGGCTACAAAAACACATTGTTTTGCTTAAAGACTAAATTGGGTTTCTTTTTTATTTTTTCTTTTTTTTTTGGTGAGCATCAATGTCATGAACAATGCCTGAATGTGTTTCCAATAAAACGCCTAGTACAAAGCACAACACTTGAACACCTAGACTAGACCTCTAAAATAGATCATCCAAATTAAGATCATAATCACTCAAAGGGGTCCTCATTTCTTTAGAAGAGAACCAATGGACCATACAAACCGAGCAAGACAGAGTCAACAACCTCAAGCATGCAACGAAGAGCTCCGATTGCAGTGATTCATGAAACACTTTTTGGGACTTGGTAGGTGAGGACACATTTTGTGCTAGAGGTTGGACATGATGTAGTGATGTTAGGTTAGCGAAGGTGTTTTCCTCTATTGTTAGTGTTGGGGTTATAGAGGTTAGTTTTGGGGCTTGGGTTTTATGGGCTTAGGTTTACTTGAAGCCCAAAATGAAAAAAGAAAGTTGACCAATGTTGAAAGTTGGCACTCAAAAGCAAGATCCATACAAACTAGAAAACCCTCTCATTCCACGTTTTTTACAATTCTACCTGTTATGTTCAACATCGATTCTAAGCATGGACAAACTTGTTAAGGCATGATAGAGTCATCGAATCATGTGATTCTATGAGTTGGAACGCGATTGTCTACCATGCAATGCCCTAACATATTATTTCCAATACACTCTATAGTTGGTAAAAGTTATTGGATCCAGTAAAATGATTTGGATCTCAACTCTCAATAACGAGTCCCGTTTATTATTTGGTAGGGAACAATAAACAGTGTTGTAAGCATTCCTCTTAATTTTATAATGATACGAATCCATTTCTAGGTGCCATCTAGTTGCTTAAGCTTTTAGGAGAAATGGTTCTTATTGGTATTAAATCCTTTTCAGCCTAGTGGTTTGAAGTTAATCCCTTCCTTCTGTTGACTTGAGTTCAACATGAAAAGGGCTTGTGCATTCTCTACACTTGTCCAATGGTCTCTTGCATGAGTGGCATGTTGGAGAAATGTTACATGTGAGGGTGCAAGGATGGGTGGCTCACGTTGGTTTTTGGATGAATTAGCATGACGCAATCCCAACCTTGTGTTTGCCAAAGAAAATGGTGGTCGTCAGGAACTCATCGAAAGTAGTGCCGAAATAGTGAAAGCGAACCTATGAAAGGTTTGCAAAAATAAAAAAAAAATCCTTCGAAGACAAGTGGCTCAACCCAGCCAACACAGTTCTTACTAAAGACAATAGATATTATGAAACTTTAGAAAAGAGAGAAACATTGACCTGAACCGGTGTGTTTCTGAGACAACATTGGTGTTTTAATTATATTGAGAAAAAGGAATCAATGTAATAAATAGAGGAAATTTGATATCCTCTAACAAAAAATATATGATACGGGAACAAATAAAAAACTTTCCTAATAGTACGTATATAATTCTAGATATTATATATGATTGACTCCTTATTTCTTTAATTATAACAATACACTTCAAGTTACCCATTGTTATTTCAACAAGTATGCCCCGTTTAGTTTTGAGGTGGTGTATAACTACCAATAAAATTATTCTGCAGACTTCTATGAACAAGAATATAAATAATACACTAATAAAAATCTCATGATTGTTGGTGGTGAAAATTTAATTTAGCTGCAGTATGCGCTCTCATTTTAATTAGCAGAACAGAATCTGTTACATATATATGACCGGTGGGGATGATTTGCAGTAATTATATTCCTTGCAAATAGCATCATTTTCCTTTGTTTTATGATTGACTACCTCTTACATTATTAGCCTCATAATCTCAATTTCTAATTGTGAATTGTTGTACTTTCTACAGTGTCTAAAGTACAAGACAGACCAAGCACAAGAGGCTAAGAAGATGGAAAAACTGAACAATATGTTCTTTGCTTTGATGGCCCGTGGTCCTGATGGTATGTCTTACTCTAAGCTGTTAATGTGATGATGCTTTAACTAAAGAGAATTTTCTGCAACATTCGTGTTAGCTAAATTGTCAAAAGACATTCCCACTCTGTACAATATTCGGTTATGGTTTACATTTATTGTGTTTTGGATATTCTTTCCTGTCTGCTGCTGAGATTTCCTTTTACATTCTTACTACTTATAATTCTGCAGTTGATCTATCAGAAGTCACTGGAAAAGAGCAAACGGATGCTCAACCAAGCAAGAAAGGAAGAGGAAGGAAGCAATAACTTGCTCTTTGCGAGACATGATGGTTTTATGAAACGGGACTTCCTAAGAATTTGAACAGTTGTACTTTTTCCCGACCTAATGATTACTTCTTCAGATTCTTATGATGAAAATGGTTTAAACGTTGAAGTTTTGAAGTCTCAATTTCTGATCTTTGGCAGTTTTGAGTATTACAGAATTTAGTTATATCACCAAGATCAGCTATGCATCGTTACCGTTATTGAATCCTTTTATATCTGATAGGAACAATGAGTTGGTTTTGAATACAATGGTGCAGCCAAACCATTGTGTCAGCAGTTCATCATCAAACTATAATTTTCTTACTAACTCGGCAACCTGCGTGCATCTAAATGAGATGGGTGGCCAAATTGTTGAAGCTAGTACAGGCGTAAGGGTAGCTTGTAGGATTCATAGTTCATAGTCATTGGAGTGAATATTGGATCCCATCTCCCAAGGAGGACGCATTCTTCCTCCACCTCCATGAGTTCTTCCTCCAATCCCATATTTTTAAAAATACCAAAAGTATCATTTGTGGATTGTAATACAAAATTCTTTTTTGTATTTTGAATTATATAATTTGGAATATGATTTTTATAGTCATGATTATATAATTTGAAATATAATTTTTATATTTCAAATTATACAGTCCAACTTATAATTTTTGTATTTTGGATTGTATAATTTAAAATATAATTTTTTTTATTTCAGATTATATGATCTAAAATAATTTTTTTATATTTCATAGAATCTGAAATATTGAATTCTATATTCTAAATTATAAAAAGTTTAGGGGTGTAATTTTATTTAATTTTTTTATCAAAGATATAATTGTCGTTTTGTTAAGGATATAATTGTCGTTTTGTTAAGAAAGTACGAGGTGGAGGAAGAATGCTTCCCCAAGGAGGATGACATTTAAATTAGTTGTTATAGGTATGAGATTTTGCTCTATATTTGTCAAGCATAATGTGGCCCAGTGATAAAGAATGCTTTTGGATAATTAGGTTAGTTTAGACACATTCAACGTGTAAAAGATTTTGATCAGTTAGAATTATGCTAGAAGTGGTTTTAAAATAAATAAATAATGCAGTAATCTAAAAGCAGTTATAGTTAGTATATTTTTATTAAGTGTAAGTAAAGTTTACACTTGGCTTTAAATTATTTTAGAAGTTTAAATCCGCTTTTAGTTTCATAATTTTGCGAACATATAATTGTAATACCTATAAAAATCAATACATTTGGTCCTCTTCTCTTTTCTAAAATTAAGCAATTTTAATCTATGATTAATATATGATCAAATTATTAAAAGAAAGAATTGACGTGTTCGTTAGTTATAATAGTATTGCTTATTTAAGGTATATTTGGACAAGCTTTTTTATAAACAATTTTAGGAGAATTTTTTTATTAGTTAAAATTAATTAAATATGAACGAGGATTACAAACCAGTTTAATTTTTACCTGCAGGCACTGTGGACCAACATAAACCCATATAACCAAAGCTTACAAGGATCGTGTTTGTTTTAGAGAAGATTTCACAAATACTTATATGTAATCAGGTCCATGTCCAATTTTTTTTCTTTTTTAAATGGGAAGAGTTACGAGATAGAATGTGCGACCACCATCAAAGGCTATAACTCAAAATTGGGAACCTAAACTACTGAATCCTCTCTTCCTCAAGCTCAAACTCCTCGTCTTTCTTGATGGCAACAATTGCAACGACGCATAACTATAATTAGGATGGAATTTTGATTTTGTGTGTTAAGCCCCTTAACTCACAATTTATAATTTAAAAAGTTAAACAATAAAGTTTGACAAATATTTGAAAGAACGCCCTTAGAAGGAAACTAAGGAGAGATAAAAAGTTTATATTTTATTACCTACATTAAAAATATAAAAATGAAATAAAAGAGTCATTGTTTTAGCGATTAAATTTTCTTTTACCAAATATTTGATTACTAAATCAGTCACTCATTTAAAAGAAAAATTTGGTTACTAATTCGATATTTTCAAGTCACTCGTATTACTATTTATAATTTGTTTAGTGGTGGCAGGCGCTGGTTTCTTTGAAGGAGCTTCTTCAACACCATCTTTATTCCAATCTTCCATTGGCCTTGTAACCTTATTATGGTTAACTTTTCCACCAAGAGAAAGTGCAACCCTATTTATGATATTTTTTTTTATATTTAAAGGATCATATATTTCTTGATAAAGTACCCAGATTTTACAACTTCATAAAGTTGCATAGTTGAGATTTTCTTGTATGCTGTAAAAAAACAAGCTTTAGCAATAACTCAACACTAATTTCTTTTGATCCATACCATGTACACCACCATACGTGGGCTTCTAGAAAAAATAACGTGAACTTCTAGAAAGAAATATCTCAAAAAATTAAAGTAATAGAAGTACAAATATTTCCTAAATTTCTTTTAATTCCGTAACCAATTTATACTTTTCTTTAGTCGCTTCTCACATTAGACCGTGAGAAGGCACGCGCAAGAGTCCAGATTCAATGTATGTGCACGGTGGCAATAGTAAACTCTCACAATCTCTCCACAACCACAACACATGTTTTCTCACATCACGTAAACTTCAATGATTTTTGGAGCATCCATGCTCCTAGAAAGACATTGTGACGTAGGTGCTCAAAATTTTCAGGATATTATGCAAAATGTTCATTGATCAGTGTTGTAATAATCTTACTGGTTTAATGCTTTCCGAGGAACAGTATTATTGTAAAGTTTTCTGTGTATACATATATAATACAAAACAATCATTGTTCATTGGAAAAAAGATAATGGCATTAGGTAGTGAAATTGAATCAAATGAAACCACTCCATATATGATATATAACAATAGAGTCTTTCACTTGGCAAAGTACTAAATCATCGTTCATCAGCTACAGCAACAGCCATGGGAGAGGTTGACCCTGCCTTCATCCAAGACCCAGAACACAGGCCAAAGCTCTCCACCATCCAAGCCGAAGGAATTCCCATAATTGACCTCTCTCCAATGACCCACCAAGCAGTTTCAGATCTATCTTCCATTGAAGGCTTAGTGAAGGAGATAGGGAGTGCATGCAAGGAGTGGGGTTTCTTCCAAGTGATCAACCATGGGGTGCCCCTCACTCTAAGGCAAAGGATTGAGCAAGCTTCAAGGTTGTTCTTTGCTCAGAGTCTGGAAGAGAAGAAGAAGGTTAGCAGAGATGATACTTCGTTAATCGGTTACTATGACACAGAACTCACCAAAAACGTCAGGGACTGGAAAGAAGTGTTTGACTTTTTAGCCAAAGACCCCACTTTCATTCCTCTCTCTTCTGATGAACATGATGATCGACTCGCTCAATGGACTAATGCATCCCTTCAATACCCTTCAAACTTCAGGTGATTCATCTTCACTTTCTGATCATTAATTATACACTTTCAACTGCACAATTAGTTAACGGTTTGTTGTGTATAAATCGATGAGAAAATTTGCAGGGATGTGATAAAAGAGTATATTCAAGAAGTGGAAAAGTTGTCCTTTAAGTTGATGGAGCTAATAGCTCTGAGCTTAGGCGTTGAGGCAAACAGGTTTGAGGAATTTTTCACCAAAGATCAAACGAGCTTTATTCGTTTCAACCACTATCCTCCATGCCCTTATCCTCACCTAGCCCTTGGTGTTGGTCGACACAAGGATGGTGGAGCCTTAACCGTTCTTGTACAAGATGAGGTTGGAGGACTCGAAGTGAAACGCAAAGCAGATCAAGAGTGGGTTCGAGTGACACCTACCCCAGATGCGTACATAATCAATGTTGGTGATATTATTCAGGTGGGTTCCTCAAACTATATAAAGATTGAAACTGTACGAACTTCAATACTATTCAATATTGTTAATCGCAATGAGTAATAACTTTTAATGAAATATATATCTCTTTATTGGTGTTAAAGAAATAGATTTTAAGTTTGATTTAATTCTGCAAAACGATTTCTTTAATATATGATTTTCACATTAAGGTTTCTTGACTGAGAGTGTGAGATTTATATTAAAGGTAGTTTAATATTAGTCCGACAGCATTTAGTTCGATAGAGTCTACTAAGTTTGTTAAGTTAGACTTTAATACTATTTTATAAAGAATGAATTTTAAATCTATCTCAATTTTTTAAAATTGGTTTGTAAGATAAATTTTGAATCTATCTATAAATTATTGAAATGTCGAATCTCTAATTGATATGAAATTTTTAACTTAAAAGGTGATAATATAGTTGAGTATTGGGTTGTTAATATAGGTTTGGAGCAATGATTTATATGAGAGTGTAGAACACAGAGTGATGGTTAACTCTGAGAAAGAAAGGTTTTCCATTCCATTTTTCTTCAATCCTGCACATGACACCGAAGTGAAGCCTTTGGAGGAGATGACAAATGAGCAGAACCCTTCCAAATATAGGCCATACAAATGGGGGAAGTTCCTTGTTCACAGAAAGGGAAGCAATTTCAAGAAACAAAATGAGGAGAACATTCAGATCTATCATTATAAGATAGCTTAAAGGATAACAGATTAGCAGGCCTTTTTAGCTAATGCATATGAAGCATACTGATACATTGTTTCTCATGTGTTTGTGGGCTTAATTTATTTGCTCCTAAATTTTACGATTGTGCATTGTGTACGAGAGTAGTAGCGTTCAATAGAAAAAAGTATTTTTTATTTTCAGATTTTAAATCATTCCCTCCTTGTTTAAGTAGATATTATATTTTATTGATTTCAGTTATGTTGGATTTTAAATTTTTAAGATTTTTAAAACAACATATGGTTTGCTAGTCTTATGATCTATTTTATGGCTTTTAAAGTTGATGTAAATTTGTTGAATTTTTCTAAATGAAATCATATGGATTTGATTTTACTTTACTTTTACTTTTGAATGGACTTATTGACTATATATATATATATATATATATATATATATATATATATATATATATATATATAATTAAGGCGTTTTATGCATAAACACAATTCACTTGTTTAGTTTTAAAAATTATTTTTCCCTCTTTTTTATTAAATTTTCAATTGTCTTTTTATCTTTTTCTCTTTTTTTTTTCTTTGTTCATTGTTCATGAAGAACTAATTATTAAAGTTCAAAATCATGAAATCAAGATCATATAATTTGAATTAAGTTTTATAATAGAGTTTGTTATTTTTCTCTTTAATTTTGTATTAGCACTTTATTATTATAATTTTTATTTTCTGTTTTAAAAATTAAATTAAAAATCAATTAAATCTTATTAAGTTTGAGATATCTAAAAATCATGATAACAATGATTATTATAAATAAAATAAAAACTAAAAATAACTATAATTATAAAGAACAAGTTCAATTGTAAGAGAATATTTTTTATCCATCTTTATATGTTTTTACTTTTGTTAGTTGATATAAATATTTAAGTACCATTTGAGTTAATTAAGAGTTAGTTTACTCCTGATTTCTTTGATCTTTTTATTAGTAAACTTGAAATTATTCTTTGACAATTTGAAATAGCTCAAATTATCTAGTTTTTCATAATAGTGTTAGGTGTATAAAAGAGCGAGAAAAGGTTTTATTTATAAAGTTCAAATTATCTTAAAAAAGTTCCGAAAACACTAATCGAAATGATTCAGACATATTTAGGCATTTATTTTTAAGTTGATAATTAATTATTCTCACTGAAATTGGAAAAATAGTTACAACGCTTTTTATTTTAATGGATTATGGCACATTTTAATCAATTATTTCAATTTTCATTTAACTTAGAAAACGAAGTTCATCAATTATGTAATATTTTAATCTATTAATAATCTTTAAGAACATTGAAAACATACAATTCTGCTATTTATTTTAATTGGTTAACTAAACATCAACTTCTGAGATATCTCAAAAACAAGTTAATGAATTACTTGAAAAATCTTAATCCATTAACACTAAATAAAGAATTATAGTAGGACATTTTCATATATAGCTAACAAACTATCATTGTTTTCCTTGATTATTCCTTGATTATTAAAATGTCCATCTTTCAACTAGATTAAAATAGTCATGTCACATATACTCACAAAAAAAAATTACAATTAATAAAGAAAATTCAAATTACATTTTATCAATTCCATTTATGTTTTTTTTAACAGCTAAAAATAAATAAAATAGAATGGAACACTTCAGGGTTATTCTAACTCTTATACAAGAGCAAGTCTGGTACAAAGATCAAATCACCTAATTTAGAAAAAGTAAGATCAGACTAAACTCGAAGAGAATGACATACTAGTGACACTATCCAAACAAAAAGATGAGAACCTGACAACTGACAACCAGGTCCCTCTAGGTGATACAAAACAGAAAAGACTCAAACAAAGTAGTTGCACAAAGGATCACAACAATAATACACAGGCAGCAAAAAACCTACAAATATGACAAGCTAGAAAGGAACTCCAATTTTCTCATATTCTCGGCTTCCGGGATTAAGCCTCCCTCCCACAACTGAATATACCTGTAAAACAAACAAACTCGTATTATAGAATATAATAAACTTAGGAACTCAAACCAGGCACTCTTCAACCAAACCTCCTCACACTCTCACCAGGCCGCCTGAAAAAATCTAAATCAAAGATTTTATATGCATAGTAACTCTTATTTCATTCATACTTTTCTAGACTAATTGCATCTCTTTGAGGTTTTGTATCTTCTTATTTATTATTTTTAGCATATACTTATTTTTTTTTTAATAAATAAAACTTGTAACAAATTTTGCATAAAAATTATATTTTTTTTATTGTAATAATGTATTTTCGTGCACTTAATCTGTTAACGTTTGTTTGAGATTATTTTTATTAGACTGAAGTCCTGATGCACAGAGCTTCAATTGGAATATTAGAATGTAAATTTCGAAGTTGACAGCTATTTGGAATAAATCATGAAAATTTACAACAAAGAAGTAGGTTTTGGTGGATTTGTGTATAAGGACATTTTTGTAATTCCACTAGTTATCCATTTTCATAAAGTTGTTTAGGTCCACATCTTTCTTGTTTCAACACACTATAATAACAGTGTAGTTAAATATAATAAGACATGAAATTCATTAGACACTTTTTATAGTTTGTAGTTGATCTTTCTTAGATTTGTAAGTTAATAATGTTTAGGATTCATGTTTTAGGATTTAGTTAACAGTGAGTTTGTTTATAGTCTTTTAGAATTCGTTCTTCTTCTCTTCTCCTATGTAATTCCTCTTCTTCTCCCTCTTTTATGCTTTCTGATTTTTACATTTTTTTCCCAATGATTTACCCTACACATGTTTTCGATAAAGAGAATTAATCTCTAGAAGAAGAAGGTTGTCAAATAATTTTGATATTTTTTTCTTCTATAATTCTTTTATTGTTCAGTTCTTGTTTGCTTGTTTTGATTCATAAACCCATTGATTTATTGCTTTCTTCATAAAACAAAGAAATTAGATTTGATTTCTTGCATTCAAAGGTTAAAGAGAGTTAAGCATAGTTATTTGATATTTTCATATTTTCTTACTTTTGGAGTGAAATTCTCTTTGTTGTTCTTAGTCATTTCAGTTCTAATTCATTTCTTTGTGTTTGGTTATTATATCAGTTTCTTTTCAGAGTTTTAATTCACTTATAGTACAATTACAATTTTAATTTTATATTCTGGTTCTGTTTTTAGTTAATTTTATCTGTTTACTATTACTGCATTTCATTATTACTGTTTTCAATTTTTGTCTTTATGTTTCTCAGATGATCCTTAATGAAGCCCATTTCATTTCCTGTCTCTACAATTCAGAAACATTCATTTCTAATTTGTGAAAGAAAATAAATTCTTTAATAAACTCTTCCTATTTATATTTCTTTCGACTTGTTTAGGACTTATTTAGATTGATTTTATATTATATTAGAAAATTTACTTTTATTTTAAAAACAGAATGCAATATCAACGTATACCCTGTGACGCCTGCACCTCCAGACTCTCTCTCCCGTGCCTCTCTCTCGCTTTCTCAAAAATCTCTCTCCCTTCTCTTTAGTTTTTCTCTATCCATACATCATCTGTTTTAAAATCTAAATATACTCTGCAGTAGCTAAGGAGTTAAGGATCATTTCTAACCGATCAGAATCTCAAACAGAGTAAGTTCGTATTTGCTCTATAGATTCCTTAATCTCTGGTTTTCCTTAGGTTTTTTGTCATCAATCTTAGTACAGGCAGTTGAAAAAAATATTTCTCTCAACTTAATTAAGATTATACTAAAATTTGATTTTGTTCTGATAACTTTTTCTAGATCCCTAGATTTTGAGATTAGCATCTTTATCGGGTGAAGAATTGTTGTAGAGATCTTCATCAGGTAAGGGAAGCTAGTAACTTATTTTAGTTATTTACTTTCAAATAGAACCCTAGAATAAAAGACTCAGATATATGATTATCAGTGCTCAAGTCTTTCTTACAGGTCTGGCTGGTCCTTGAGCACT
>Ga0209700_101597_pt1 | contig 47217 bp, 19 predicted proteins | sample SiratroredBW_FD_187528 | JGI IMG/M metagenome (GOLD analysis project Ga0209700, IMG submission 187528) | Root nodule microbial communities of legume samples collected from California, USA - Siratro red BW (SPAdes) (version 2) | ecosystem: Host-associated > Plants > Roots > Nodule | place: USA...
AAAAAAAAAAAAAAAGAACTCCAGGCTTTCAACCTCTATTTAAGTATTTTTCAATTTCCAAACAAGAAATTTATACAACCTTAATTTACCTTCCCCTCCCCTTATGTAGTTAATGATATTTATACAAATATCATTATTAGGACAAATCAGCCCATTACCACAAAGTGGGGTACAAATTTGAATTTATCAAAAAAGAAAGAAAACAAAGAAAAAAGAAAGAAAGAAAAGACACAATTCTCTTACATAATTTCCTAGTACTTTTTCTTTCCCCTTTATGTTTTCACTACTGAGGATTGAAAAAGCTCACATTAACACCAGTATCAATGACAACATATAAACTAGCTGCAACCAACACCACACTCAAACACACCCCCAATGTCCCCAAGAACCAATTCAGGCCCCACATCGCACTATACTTCTTTGGCTTCTTTGTCTTTAGCCACATAAAACAAGGGTACGCGAATGTCACAGGCAATGCCACTCCTCCAATTAACCCTGCCAACTGAGACAAAAATGGAACAGCCACTCCTATGAAGAAGCACATAAACCCAAAGAACACACGAATCAATGAACGTAGCCACCATGGACATGGCTTCTTCATCCTTGTAGTGTATTGTGACTCCATGTCATCAAATGCTGGCATGCCATAGATTTGAAACGAGCACAAAGCATTCACCACCACAAAAAAACTTGTCAATCCTAGCACAAATCTTGACACATCATGGGAGTGGAATTGGTATAGAGCTGTCAGCATTCCTCCATTTGATGGAATCTGTAAATTTTTATAACATTTAACACATTAGAATATATTATACTATATGGTAGTATTCCAAAAAATATGTTCAATTTTAGTTCATATAAAATAATAAGATAAGATGAATACTTACCAATTGGCCATAAGCCCAGTAGCCACCAATGGTTAAGGGAAACAAGCATGCTGCAATGAGTGCATAAGAAACCTTCACCCCTTTCCACATTGGCACATGTGAAGGGTGCTTCTCACTTGAAGGCATGGTGGACTGCAACAAAAATAGAATACTTTTAATAATCAAGATGATGCTGCATTTCTAACAAGAAATGATTTTTATTTATTTGATTAGTTAATGTTTCCAACCAAAAAAAAAAAATCCACCTACCTAACTATAGTGATGGTGACTTTCTTAACCTTAGCTGAATTCATTGAAAAATAAATAATTGAGATTTGGCTGGTAGTGGCAATGAAAGCCACTTTCATATCATTAAACAATGAAGTCATCAACTCAACTAACTGTTATCTTTTCTTTTTAATGAGATTGGTTATACACGCAATGCTTATCTTGATTCCATGACTTTCTTCCATGTTGGAACATCATTGTAGACTATTTATTAATTAGTACAGAAAACAAAGTCCTCAGCTAACTTCAATAATTAATGTATGTTTGACCAGTTCTATACAAGTATTTCAACAACTTTGATCTCTACTTTGAAAGCAGCTCTAATGTCAACTAAGCAATGTACATATTTCATTCTACCAAGTCAAGAGATAAAAGGTAAATAAACCTCAAATTCTTTCTGCTTATGTAACTCTATGACTAGTGACAACTACAACTTATTCTGTTCTTTGCTCTTATGGTTTCATTAAATTCAAGTAGGTGAGAGGAATATAAAAAAGTATAAAATTCAACATATGATGTTCCCTTACCTGAATTTCAAGGATGAGATTGTGGCCCCGGAAAGCAAAGGCAATTATACCTAATGCATTAAGGACACCAAAGGCGTTTTCAACACTGCTTCCACCCCTTATAGGATCATAGTTCACACCATCTAGGGCACCCTGTGATACTGAGGTAATCCAAATGGAGGTACAGTACCCTACAGCAGTGACAGCTCCAATGAGTGATATCCCAGCAATGGAGTTCAAGTTTGGCAACTGAGATAGCACCACAGCTGCACAGGTAAACACCAAGTACCATTCCACAGTGGTCATTGGTTTGGCAGTGCATGAATCACCACACACCACTTGATAAAATGTCCTTGCAGTTGATCCTCCTATGATGATCAGTGTGGTGCATGTTCCAGCTGAAAGGTACAATATTGGGAACAGGGCTAGCAATTTCCCAAGTTTCTCTCCTGCAACAACACATCATCCCACCAAATTAACAACTTCACAGTATCACATAATTTATAGTTTTTTTTTTCTTTATATGTACACACTTCTTAAATTTAGTTATTTTTTTTGGTTAAAAACGTTATTGAAGTTAGAATAATAATATGAAGTTAAAAAATAACTTATAGTAAACAAATGTTGAAATCGTACCAAAGGTAGCACCACAAAGTTGAAGGTATCGACAGTAGCGTACACCCTGCTCCACTGACTCGTGAAGATTGACCAGAAGCCATAAGGTGTAGAGTTGCCATATGAAAGCCAGAGTCAAACTTATGATTCCCCATGTCCTACAAACACCAAAAACATGTTACTTCAAAATAATACAATTGCTTTTAAACAAATCACAGTGGGGCCATAAAACACATCACTTTTGCATTTTATTTGAAATCAAATAATTGAGCACAGAAAGAAACATTGAATAATGACACAAAACAAGAAGAGAAACATCCCAGAAGACTACATGGAACGTGCATCGTTTACTATTATAATAGAATGTTGTCATTTTATATAGTACAAGTTGACAAGTTGTTATTATTATTGTTTTTTTAATAATAATTCCAGCTATACTTTTACCTACCAAGTATTGTAACTGTAATTTGACACATTAGATATTCTAATATATTAAGTGAAGAAGGAAAATTTTATCATTTTGGGATTGCAGATAGTTTTTAGTTCTTCTACTTGAAATTTAAATATCTCTAAATGAACGTTTACAAAATTGTTTTTGATGAAGTGAAACAATTTATGTTCACATGTTTTTACCTTGAAAAATATTTAATGTAAAATTTGAGTAAACTTTTCAATTCGACACAGATACTTTTCATAATTTTCAGTCAAATAATTGAGTTTTTGCAGACAAAAATGACTGATGTTTTTCATTCTGAAAACAAAAACACACGTTAAACAAGAAGCAACACAGAAAAAATTACTAACACCAACAAAGAAAGTGAATAAAAGAAACCACAGGTAGCATGAATAAAAGAAACCACAGGTAGCATGTGTGTTATCATTGGAATATCAAAGAATTAAAATTATATTGGAGACTTACCAACCAAGAACAGTTAAGGCAACAGGGAGAACAAGAGCCTGAGTTCCAATCCCAGAAGAAAGGGTATGAAAAGCAGCATAGTACTTGTTACCATTTCTAGACTCAGTGATTGGAAGCCAAGCATCCTGAGGATCAAGCTTGGTGAATCTAAGAGCTTTTCTCACAGGGCTTCCCAAAGGGGTGATAAACCTTGGAGTTAAGTTAGAGAGCCTAAGTGGGGTTCTAGGGGTTCTCGGTGTCTTAGGAGTCTTACTCTTATTAGGACGTGGTGCATCTCCATTCTCTGAGTGCAGAAGGGGTGACCTAGTTAGAGATGGTGAGTGAAGCTGAGAGGGTGGACATGACACAGGTGGAGATGCCACAACAGGTGTTCCCATCACAGAAGCTGTTCTAGGGGTTATTGGTGCTGACCATATTTCCTTAGCTTCAGCCATTTTCACAGACCAAGAAACCTAGTATTTAGTTTCTGTTTTGCACTTGGTTTGTGTTGTGTTGTGTTGTATTCTCTCCTCCACCTTGTGTGTGCTGCACTTTCTCTCAAACATTTGGATGTATATATAGTGGTGTGGAACAATACAAATGAAGGATGATGGGGTATGATAGCAATTCAACATTACTTTTTTGACTAATTTCAACATATAATATATTTTCATTTTGCAGCCATTGTGCATGAATATAAAACAAACCTTTGGCTTTTAATTTAATAATGCAGTGAGGGACATGAATCACTTTCAAAACATATATGGTCAATCCAATTAGCATGCCAAATATGGCTCAATTTAACCATGTAGAAACGTGGGTGGAATAATATGAGTGCACCATAACATGCATTATTTTGGAGACTTTTGTGTGACCGTCTTAAATGTTGAAGTAGCCACCTAGGTTGGCCAAGAATTTTCAGTATTGTTTTTTTGACGGCAATATTTATCAGCGTTGTTTAAGCAGCAAGTTGGTGGTGAACTCAACCCTGTTTATTTTCAAGGGCGAGTTTGACCAACAAAAATGGCTGCCAACCTGTCATACTATTAAAATACTACCACATAATATGTATACACCAATTCATTTTACCACTAATATAATTAGCCGCAGTAATGGACACAATTAAACAATGTTTGTCCATATAACTAAAATTTATAATACATAAAATTAACTAGATGTAAAATGATTTTACAACTAGTTTGCTTAACCGCTGTAATTAATACAGAAGATAAATGATTATGGTAGTTTGAAATTCTTCCATTTGATACTAATACATGAAAAAATAATAATTTTTATTCACTTACATGTTACATTTATATTTGATTTTCGTTTTCTATTTTTAGGTTTTAAAATTACTTATCAGTGAAATCACATATTAAAATAGACTACGCTCTTACTTTTCATAACATTATAACTGTATTTTTTTTAAAATGAGAAGAAATATGGACATACGAGATTTTTGTTTTTTATATATGTTAATTCAAAAGTACTTATCAACAAATCATATGTCAAAACAAATGAAACCACCTAGACTATATTTTTTTTTTAAAACTAGAGCAATATGAACGCATGGAGTTTCTACTTTTTATATTTGTAACATGAGTTTAAAAGTCTTTCTAAGCAAACCACATGTCAATACAAGAAACTACTTGGAGGCAACTGTCATATATTTTAAAAAAGTCTTATAGTTTTTTAGAAATACTTCTACTTTGACAAGTTCAAAAGTATTTATTAGCAAACCACATATAAATCAAAAAAACTCCATGAACATAACTGTCATACATTTCAAAAAAGCTTCATAATTATATTAGTCCAATAACTCATTAAAATATTATTTTTTTGCCACATCATGTGTTAAACAGGAGTATATTTAAAAACGATGTCAAAATATCATTTTCTAAAAATAAATACTTGTTTATATAGTTATATTATAATAAATAATAAGCAGATATTTAAAAAATAAAAATTACATTTTTTATTTATAATGAAATTATACAGTGGTGATAGAGGTTGTTTTAAGTTATTAATGGGTTCTTTTAAATACTAAAAAGTGGTTTAAAAAAACAAGGATAGATTAAAACAAACAAGGGGTTATTAAGAATGTCCAAAAACATTCTTGTTGAAAAAAAAATTCCAAATTTTTCTTAATACAAAATAATTATTCTAAATTTTATGCACAAGTAAATTATTCTAATCTTGTTCCAGCACATACAATTAATTTTATATTGCATCATTTGCTATAGCTATTGGTTTAAAATGAATGCAAGTTGTTACTTTATTCGTACCAGAAATGGTCCCAACCAACGTTTAGCACTAAGATATGCGTATTAATTATGTAACAAATAAATGAGTAGTTGGTCAACAAAATGCATCTCATGTCAAATGAGACTTTCAACTCAACCACAATGGTGGTGGTGAAGGTTCTGGCCATGTTCAGAAACACGTCACTATTGCCCAAGAAAGTTACAGTACCATGATAATATATCACATCACTTGGTCACTTTATTTTACGACAAACATAATTAGACAAAACCTCAGAAAAATATCTTCGCACTCTTTTCTTTTTGGAACCATTAATCAATTTCCTTGTTATCAATTTAATATATCGTAGTATAACACGTTTCTCTAATAGCTGTGAATTGTCCCATTGGGAAATCGAGGGAGAAGTATCGAATAGATGAAATAAGAATAACAACTGAGGAAACTTATATAAAAGAATAATATCATCTTTAATTTAAAATTTTAAAATATTGAATTTGTACAGTTTTTACTTATATTGTTATTTACATCCTTAAATAAGATACGTTGGTTTAAAACTAATCTCAGAAAAACTTTTGATAAATAAGATAATCATTTGAGCCGATGATTATCAGAAATCATTTATTAGAAAAATCGAAAGAAAAAAATACAATCAAATAATAATAAAAACTCATGTAAAAAAATGATATTATCATCAACTTAAACTTTTAAAATATTATGATTTTTTTTTTAAATTACTCAACTTTTTTATTTTTTTTTAATGCGCAAACTCAAGCTTGGATACGCAAGATTCCCTTTGTGTCAAAGCACTTTTGGTGGTGTTTTTGGAAGAGACACGAACTGGCGTCACGTATATATTAATTTCATGGCAGAAGGTTCACACGCGAAAAAAGTTTGGTTTGATATCTTGATTATTCAGAGGAATGTCGAAACTAAGAGACTTTTGAAATGAAAATGATGTAAAATCTATATTTGTCAAATGTGTTCTTGGAAAGTTGTTTCTGCAATTACATAAGAAGATTTGATTATTGGGGTGGTAGAACTTTTCAATGGCGTAGCTAGAGACTTTGAACAAAGTTTAGTGCTTTGGTCCTCGTTGATTTTTAGAGATATATATATATATATATATATATATATATATATATATATATATATATATATATATATATATGTATATATATATATATATATATATATATATGTATATATGTATGTATGTATATATATGTATGTATGTATATTGAGAGTATTCATTTATAGATTAAAACCACCATTTTATTATTTTATACAAATCCAAAAGTTGGTTAGTCTTGGAAGGAAGGTAAAAGTTATTGGGTTGGCTTGGTGGTCAATGTACACACACATTCTACTATCTAATCTGTTGAATAAAACTGGAGCTTTTAATTAACTTTTAATCTGTTAGGGCTTCTATAAACAAAGCCAAACAAAGTCTTAGTCAATCTCTCATCTGTATTTTAGAAACATAAAACTAGATAGTGATTTTAACTTTTAGTACTAATTAAAATATTAGATATATGACTGTGATAATCAAAGTTTTTGTATATAAATATGAGTTTCTTTGTTACATGAATCATCTTCATGAGAACAAAGTAAGGACTAGCATATTAAAATAAAAAAAATTATTTAAATGAGATAAGATGATTATGAATAATAAAACTCTTTTTTTAATATTTAATAATTTTGTATTTGGAATTTTAATTTGAGATTTTTCTTTAATTGAACATCAAAGAAGTTGAAGCTAGTTAATGTATGATGGTAACGGCATACATTCTATATTCTCCCAATTAAAATGACATCTTGACAAGTTTTGGCCTTTATTTTGACTTTTCCTTTATCTCTTGAAGCTATATGAAAAATGGTTTGTTCACAACTTGTTTTTCTTTTTTTTCCAAACAACTATCTAACAGCTACTTTTGATAATAAAAAAAATATATTTACATAATGACAATAAGTATAAATAATACTTTAAAATAAAATAATAATATATTTACTTGTACAGTATTTATAAAAAATTAGTGAAAACGCCTGCTTTTTATTATGATAAAAAATATATACTTAAGAAATTAATTATTAAAATAAAATCATATTCATAAACTAGTTATATTTTATTAATTTTTATAATACTTGTCATTTTTCATTATAATAACTAATAAAATTAATTATATTGATGAGTATAAAATCAGTAGAAGAATATAAGCACAAAAAGAACAGTTACAAATCATAATCTTCATTAATTATGTCTACAAGGACAGAAAAGATAGAAAAAGGTGTAGACTATTTACAATTACTAAAGACACCTTCTTTTATATATAGTTATAAATAATAAAGGTGATTCATGTATATTATTCCACCACCTCCTATACTGAATAGATGCACTCTTTTTAATGGCTCTGTAGATTAATTAAATGTACTTACAATTTGATTGGTAGGTATCTAATGCATAGTTGCCATAAAAAAACATCACAGCCATATGTATTTCAACAACTGAAGAATAAAAAATTCGAATTCCTTCAAAGTTTAACCTTCAATTATTTAAGGTAAATACGACATGTATAATAAAAGAAACATCAAGAAACTAATTTCGCTAACCTTGATAATTGGTATCTTCTCCTTACAAGTTCATGGGAGAAAAGACAAAAGTGAAAAGTTGTAGCTGTGCTATCCTTAACCATGCAATCAACTTCACAGAGAGTAAAAGAAGAACAAGTTCAACATTTTATATTTAACCTCAAATAATTTGAGATAAACTTTTTAAGGAATTTGATTCTTCGTTGGTTGTTGAAATACATGTGAAATTTTATTTTGCCAACTGTGTTTCTGAGATATATAAAATTTAATTAATGTACAAGGATATTCTGGAAGGAGTGTGCATCCATTATTATAGTAAAGGAGTTGGTAGAATTTTTATACAACTTCTGCGGTGTATGGAACAGCACAATTAGTTTGGAAGCTCTATCTACTACCTACTTCTGAATAGAAGTCAAAGTGGATACACGTGCTCAAATGCTGTAACTTGTCAAAATAAAGAAAAAAAAATTATTAAGTTGAATAAAAAAAAATACACTTGAGTTGCTCAATTAACATTCTAGGTGGTATACAAAGTAATTAATATACTAAATCTTAGGTTTATTAAGGCATTAACGAATTTAATCCTTGTATGGTCAAATTATACTCATCGTCTGATTGAGCTAATTAACATGAGAAAAAAAATTGGTGGACTGTATTAAAAAAACAAACACACATTTGGAAGTGAGAAGACATGGATATGTTGATGTGGTGTTTACTATCCAAACTTTTAGGAAAAGGAAAGTACAAGATTTTGTTTTCTAATTAGATTAATAAAAAAAACCTTTTTTGGTAACTTTTTCAAAATTTGATTAATATCATATTTTAATTTATTACAACACTTATTTTTATTCATTTTTCTTATTTTACTTATTTCATTTATTTGGTCTTACTTTAAAAATGTTGGTGAAAAAATCATTGTATTCATGTATTTGCCAATGTAAATATGGTATTAACGTTATAATATTGGTTAATTGAACGTGCACAAAATATTTGACAAACCAATTTTATGACAAATAATGTATATTAATAATATACATATTTTTTTAAAAATGATATTCAGATATTAGTTATGTATAATGTATTGTTTTTTTCTTTCTTTACATTGGGTGTTTATAAAACTGAGCTCATAAATTTGGTATATACAGGCTAAAAACTGTTGGCAGACGCATAAAGTATAGAATGCAACATTTTGACTTTTATTAATTTAGTTTAACTTTTATAGACTCTAACTTTAAATAACTATTATTTTTAATAATTTAAAATTTATTGTAGGTATAACTTTTATTAAAATAATTGTTAGGAAAATTAATAATATTTGTCAGCTTATATTTGAATGATAGCATATGATCAAACTAGTTCAACAGATAATGCAAGTGACTTATAAAATTTTCTTAATACAATTGAGCAACAAAAAATATCACTATTATTTTAATTGTACAAAGTTAAATTACAAACCCATATAGAGCCAAACCCAAGTTGCCCCAACAAAAAGTCACCCTCAAAAGTCTTCTTTTAAATATATATATATTTTTTTAAAATAACCTTATGGATACGTTTGCTTTTTAATATATTTAAAATGATCTTTGAAATAAAAGAGGAATCTCAGAACACTTTACGAACAACTATCTTTCCAAAACATCTATTCTCAACCAAAATATTATCTTTTTAAAAAAAATTACATAATATAAACAAACATTGTATTATAAAATATTTGAATAAACATAAATATATTTTGAAATTCATTTTCTGTAATGATATTTTAAATGCGAAAAAGGGTATTCTTAAAACACCTTACAAATTATAACATCCTAAAACTATAATTTAATTATTTAGTTATTGTAGAAAAATACTTTTCGCTTAATTATATATAATTAATCCGTCAATAAAATAGCAAGTGTTTAATATAATAATGATTGATATCATCTAACACTTATCGAAGAATGCAATAGATATGAAAAAAAATTATGTTGTTATGAAGTTTAAAATGAAGATTAGTTAAGACAAAATTTGCAAAAAAGAAAAAAAGGAAAACATCAAAATTAAATATCTCAATAAAAAGATAAGATCGCAACCCTCATCCTTTTAAATTTATAGACAAATATCATTTTTAGTCATATACAAAAGAAAAACAGACACACATTGAGATATTGTGAGATTATAAATTAAAAGAAAAAAAAAGAAGAGGAGGTTATACAAAATTAGAGATTTACACTTAATAAAAAAACTGTATAGAATAGCACAAAGTTCACAAATTCAAGAATGTTGAAAGATGAAATTATAAATTCTTGACATGGTTGTATAATACACTATACCTTAAAGAATATGTAAAACATTTTTTTTCCCTAAATCCTTTATTGTATGTCTTCGAAGTACATAATTTCATATGAGGTTGTTTGGCAAGAATGTTTGGATCAAGTACTGTGAATAAGGATGGTTAAGAAGGTGCAAATTGATCTTTGTAGGTGCAAGAAGAAAAAGGCTCGTAGAAAGAAAAATATTATTCAAGGCCCAGTAACAAAAATAGGGACATTTCTTCTTGCACTTCTAAACATTTCTTTCACACTCCATGAATATTAAAATTTCTATTTTACCCGTTTTGGATTGTACTGTCTAAATTTTTAAAGTGTATTTCATTTCATGCATGAAAGTCATTTTTTACTTTCATGGACTTTTATTGCATAATTTTTGAAATATATTTTTGACTTCTTAATTACATAATTTGAAATTAATGTTTTTTTGAAAAAAATGTTTTTAAACAATTCAATTCATAAGTATTTTTTATTTTCAGATTATACAAATTTAACAATATTTTTTTTTCTTAGAAAAGGTTTTCAGGTTACATAATTTGAAATTGTGAAATTTGGAAGCTAATAATAACTTATGAATTATACAATCTAGAAATTAGGTGGGATTCTCTATAAAAAAAAATGGGTGTGTGGTGACTGAGTTTGTGCTCAATGTTCATGGCCCATTTAGTAGAAGTCAGGACAACATAGTTGAAAAGAAACTCGATGTTGGTAATGATTTTTTTTTTCGCCAATAAATATTATTAGAGAAAACAAATAATATGATAAAAATTATTTAAATTATACCATTTAGAAGTAAAAAAAAAAAAACTTGTCTGACTATACAATCTATGTAAGCTAAAAACCAAAAATAACTTCCAGTTATGTAATTTTTTTTTCAATTATACAAATTGAAAGACATTTTTAACTTTTGGAGTACATAGTTTTACAAGAACAAAGTGAAATTTTTTATATTTAGGATAAAAAGTATATGGAGCTGGAATAAGAAATGCCGTAAAAAGATGCGTTCTTCTTGCACTTGCATTCCATATTTTTCAAAAATACTAAAAATATCCTCTCTAGATTGTAGAGTAATTTGAAATATATTTTTATATCTTTTATTAGACAATCGAAAGATAATTTTTTATTTCAGATCGTATAATTTGAGATGTAATTTTTTTTATATTCAGATTATACAATTTAAAATATATATATATATATATATATATATATATTTTTTTATTCTGAATTGTATAATTTAAAATATAATTTTTTTAATTCTAGATTATTTAATTAAAACACAAATACATTAAAAAAATGTAGAATTTATTTAATATTTTTATTATATAATGATATTTTAGAAGAATGCCTTTCCTACAAAAATAGCAGCTAAAGCCCACCAAAAAGGCTTGTTTTAAATTTGAAATCCATATGCAGTATTTTTTATCTTTTATTTTTTTTATTTTTTTATGGTTTCACTAATTTCCGTTAGTATCTTGTCATTAAGAGAGTTTCTTTGACTCTCTCGTGCTTTTTATTTTTATTATTTTTTTATCTTTATATTTATCCTGTTATCAGTGGTTTTTTGGTTTTCAAATTTTTATTAGATCACGTATTTATAATTTGATAATTACGCATTTTTAATATAAAAGGATTTTATACTGTTAACTGTTTAAAGCATTTGTTATTGTAACTTTTGAAATTATTATAATAATAATAATAATTAATTAATCTATCACAAATATATTATATACAATAGTCTATAATTAGATAATAGATGATTTCTTATATGTTAAACAGATAAATACTCTATATAAATAACATAATTAAAATATAATTATGTTAATAAAATATTTACTCTTTTATGTAATTATTTTTAATTCAAATACACATTAAATTATACTTACACAATTCTTTGAAAATTTAGTTAGACTTTATAGATATGTAATTTTTATCTATTTATTTCTAATACATAATATTATTTTAACATCTTTTAAATGTTACATTATCATTTTAAACTTTTTAGTTTTTATATTCTAGATTCATAGAAATAAAAAATAAATAAGGAATTTGATAATTATAATAATTTTGAAAATTACAGTAATATTTTAACCAATTAATAATATGAAATCGTTTTATATTAAAAGTGTATAATTACTAAATTATATAAATAAGTAAATGAATAAAAAATAAAAAAAAATTATTGGTAACAGAATAAGTATAAAGATAAATAATAATAATAATAATAATAATAATAGAGATAAAAAAAAAAAAAGAAAAAGTCAAATACGGATATAAGTGCAGGTAAAAATCTGGTATATTGCAGGAAGCAACTGGTACCAGGTTAAAATTTGGTATAGTGCAGTACAGTAACAGTGCTCTGAACTCACTCCTACTTCGTCGAGATTGAAACTAAGCGTACTAATTTTGAGAATTAGCATAACTATCACTTTGCAAAAGCATCATCAATTGATTTATATGTTGCTGAAAATTGAACAATGGGAGTGATAAAGGATGGAACAATCTCAGGGGTTATACCCCAACCTCAAGGATTTTTGGTGCACTATCCTGCTTATCCTTCGTCTATCTCTCGAGCTGTTGACACTCTTGGTGGAATTCAAGGGATTCTCAAGGTATACCTAACCCTAATTTCGTTATATGAATCCATTAATTAATCAATGTCATTGCCTATCATTATTATCATTCAAATTATGAACTTTGTATGCCTTTTTCTTTCTGGTTCCTTCACCTTGATTGCTGTTTCTGTTAATTTCTGTTTGTGGAGTGACATTTTAGGCTCGTAGTTCGCAATCAAACAAATTAGAGTTCCGTTTCCGTCCCGAAGACCCGTATTCACACCCTGCATTTGGGGAGCTTCGTCCCACCAACACTCTGCTTCTCAAAATTTCGAAGAGAAAGTCTCCGTGTGTTGGTGAGGCCGAAGAAGCTTCTAGAAGCTCCGGAGTGAAAAACGGGGAGCAAGAAAATCGACCGGAAAGTGAGCGGAAGGAAGAGGGATGTCTTTGTGCTGATATCGTAGCTCGAGTTTCTGACGCTTATTGTTTTGATGGTTAGACACTTGAAAATGGGTTTAATTTTTTTTTGTAGAGATTGATTAGATTTATGCAACTTGTTTAGTGAGTTGTGTGGTTGATTTCGTTTTTGTATTAAAAAAAAAAAATGAAGGAATGGCAGACTACCAGCATGTGATTCCTGTTCATGCTGATGTTGCCCGGAGGAAGAAGCGGAGCTGGTCAGAGATGGAAGAACCGCTTTTTGGTGAATGTTTTGTTTCAATGTTTCTGTTGCTTCAACTTAATGTCTGTGGTGCGTTTAATGGCTGTTGTTAAAAGTTAGTGGTTTGTGTTGTTTCTGTCATAGATAAGGGTGGTTTCATGGATCCGGATCATGAGGATGTTATGATTATAGTGCCTCCAATTTTTTCTCCAAAAGATGTGCCAGAAAATTTAGTGTAAGTTTCTCTGAAATTTTTTGTTTAGTGATCATATACTTAAGAGAGAAGTCAGTGAATAGCATGCAATACAATCATTGTTCTACATACAAAGAAAATGATGCCATGGTACTATGACCTGGACATTATTGTCAATCTTCATGATGAGGAAAAGTCAGGAGACTCGCTTGAGAGGATATTTATTGTGTTATCTGTTGTTCTTTTTGTTTTAGCTATTCTAGTTCCTCTCTAGTTTTCATGACTCTTTTAGTTTAAAATTATTTTGTCATCTTGTGTACATTTATAGTGTATTGCCCCTGTGGTGCCTTTTAGGGAGGCTTTATTTCTTGCCCATTTATATATGTATATTATGTACATTTTTTTCTGCAGTTTAAAATTTATGTATTTAATATCTTCATTTCTCGTGTCTTTTCTCTCCACTGATGGAATGGGAGTTGGCAATGAAGTTCTCAGTTATACTTGGTTTTCCCTTGGTTATGTTATATCATTTTTTAGTTGTCTGCATCATAAGTTTTTAATTGTAACTTTTTGCTAGTTACCCTTAGTTTTGACTGGCAATTTCATCTTGTGTTACTTTACATTGAAGTGACTCAGTAATTTTCTTATTTCAGCTTGAGACCAGCTTCCATGCCAAGTTCAAAAAAGAAACAAGAGGAAATTGTACAACCCCATTTTGAGGTAACGATGATCAGATAAATTTCTTAATTGGTTATAGGCATAAAATTTAATCATTTTGGTATGTTGGAATATATCAGTAACCGTTGGTAAGTGTTGATGACTAGTTCGAGTCTCTTTGGCTCTTAGTCACAATTACTTCTCTGCAGAATCCTTCATATAAGTCTATTGATTCAAAGTTTTTATTAATTAGTCTTACCCATTCGTCTGTGTAATCTTCTATCATCCTGACATTTCATACATATAAACATGTAAATACCTTTTTCTTGTGTGGCAGAATAATAAACTACATTAAAGTGAAAAGGGGTTTGATAGATTAAGAGAGGTGAATGAAATACCTACCAAACTAAATATAACATTAAACAAAATGCCCTAGCACGAACTCAAGAACACAACAAAGTGTAGGAGGAAAAGAGACCCTTTTAATATTTTAGGATCTAATTGCAAGGTATGAGACTCGAATCCTACATTGGTAGTATTGAATGCTCGTGTGATGTTCATAAGGATTTGGGCTCTCCAACTACAATGGCTAGCTTATGTTGTGTGGTCTTCCAAGATTCTTATGAATTGGTATTAGAGATTTCCATGATGTCTCTGCTGCAAACAAGTAGTGCAGATGGTGATGCACATTGCAGTGTTTGCCGAGGACTGGTCAGAGGGCTGATAAGTATGTAGCTGCCTGTATGGTTGCTAGGGCTGCAGGGTGTGGTGTAATGTTAGGATTCAACTGAAAGGTATAGGGTATGAACCCATGTTGGAAATATGAGATTCAAATAATCTGTAAGCCCTTGGGATTTTCAACTATAACTGCTAGCATTTGTGGTGTGGTTCTCCCAAGGTTCTTGTCATAGGACAAATAAGTTTCAGGCTTATGAATATTTAAATGGTAGCTGTATGCCACTAGTCCTGTTAAGAATCACTATTCAAATAAAAGGATTGAACTTAGAGGGTGTGGTTTAATGAAATAGGGACCTTCAATTGTTAGCACTTGAGAGAGTGCATTAGTAGCTAAAAAAAGGATATAGAAGAAAACAAACTAGAAGAATCCGACCCAAACCATCCTATATAACTTAGCAGAGAAATTTATAGGATCTAATAAGAACAAAAGGGTTTTCATTGACTAGCTCATTTACCATCAAGTTTCTGTGACTTGTTAAACTAGAATTCCATATAAAATTAGGGTCTTGACCTAAAGGAACATTAATTATGGTTGACTTGTGCAATGTAGAGAGAAAATAGTGATGTAAAGCTTCAGAAAAAGGAAAAAAAAAAAAAAACAAAGTTTCTTTGAAAAATTTATACTCTTGTTCTGTTTCTGGTAAAAAAATTTGTAACTGGAATTAAATGACAGTTTTTTTCCATGGTGGTGATAAAAGTTAATTTGTCATTTATTTTCAGCCAGTGATGAAAAATATCACATAATGAAAATCTGTGGATACTAGGTGACGTATACATTAAAAGGAACTAAAATGAATTCTGTGTAATTTTTTTTGTTTTGATGTCATCAGTCATATGCATTATTTTAAGAAAAAATTTTCTTGTGATGTGTGCAGACGGACATGGAGATGGAGGCAGTCCTTGGGATTGATTTTGATATTAAAGATATCCTTTTATCAATTGGTAGAATTATTGTATTTCTAACTTATTTAGGTTGAAAAGGTCTATGTGATTATATATTATTATGCTTATTTTTATCATTTTACCTTTTTGAATGTAATTTTTTTTTTCTTAAATTTACTCTATAATATATACATTTGAACCATTTATTGATTAATTTTAGCACATTGCTCATACCAACAAATTACTTACAAATTAGTATTATTATTTATTATCTCACTATTGCTGTATGTTCATTGCTTTTTCCCATTTGAACCTATTAGCTTTTATTTTAAATTTTGTATAAATTTTATAGGTTCTCTCTTGTTGATATTTCTTCACTTTTTGAACAAAATTTTGAAAAAAAGTTTTGCAACAAATAGATCTTATTGCATAACCAACTTCCATTTTGTGGTTCTAGTTTTACTTAGCTGTCCTACAGATTCCTAAGAAAGTCAATTGGGAGGAATACATACCACAAGGCTCAGATCAGTGGGAGTCACAGATGGTTGTATCTAGAATGTTTGATGAGAGACCTATATGGGCCAAAGATTCACTTACCGAACGCTTGCTCAAGAAGGGCTTAAGCTTTTCGCATAGCATGCTCAGAAGGTGATAGAAGTAAATTGAGCTTATTAGCTTTTGAAGCTTGTAATACTTGAATTGCTGGTGACTATCCATTCTCTCTTGCAGGCTTCTATCTAGAATTTCTTACTACTTTTCCAGTGGCCCATTTCTAAGGTTCTGGATCAAGAAAGGATATGATCCACGCAAAGATCCCAATTCTCGCATGTGAGACTTACTCCTAATTTCTAAATAATCTCTTGGATTCTAGTCATGCATATGCACTAAAACAGTGTTTGGTAGTATGACAAGATATTGTATTATTCTTTAAAAATGATGAGAAAATATAAATCATTATTTTTCATTCCATTTGGTTTCCTATTTCCTCATTTTTTTAGTCTGTCTAGATTAACCTAATTCTTTTTGGTTAACTTTCTTGATGATGCTTGATGAAAGATGTAGGGTAGTATGACCTGGAATGTCCAGTTAATTTAGAGGATTAGCTTTTAATTTTCAATATGGTATGATGCTAGGTTTAAAAAACCTTGTCATACAACATGGGCTAATTTTTTTTTTTTCCGTGCAAAATTGTGCCTTTAATTTAGGTGCTTGGATGGGCTTAATTCAAGCCTTTTTACCTAGTATTACTCTTTTTACCTAGAATAACTCTTTTTACCTAGAATTTCTTACTATGTAATTTTTTTGAGAGCCATCATGTTGATCCCTACAGCATTGCACCCTAGTCTGGTCATACTTATGGCAGTAAGTGAACCGAGGCTGAGATACAGAATTACAGCCATCACTGCGACCTCCTCATTGACTTCTATTAGTTTTGACTTGTTGGTATCTATCAGAGCAGTAAAACACAACAAGATTCAGAAGCATGCGTTCCAGGGGTGTACCCTCTGAACTAGGATCAGTTGTTCTTAGAAGCTTCACAGGTGTTGGTAAACCAAGATGAGTTGGCTTTATAGCTATTTGTATGCTACTTTTGGTGTATTTAGCTTTAATCCTTTTTCAAGTACACTTTTCAGCTTTAATGTCAGGGCAGGGAGAGGATTGTTTTTATAGATTATCTAGTGTTCGTTCCATGCCTCTTCTTAGGAGTCCCTCTCACGGATATGACGAAAATGGATGGCTTATTTGTTTTAATGAGTTTTTTTTTTTTTTTTTTTTTTTTTTTTTCTTTTCTTTTGAGCTCTACATCATATTGTTAATTTGGTTTCAGATTCCATTCTGGTTCATATTTGACCAACTATCCATGAACTTCCTATTTTGCATATCAAAATATTGAATCTTCAAATTTGAAAAAATTATATATTTTTTACCAAGGTATAATAACACAATCTTCATTCTGTGAAATATTTTACTAAACTTTTATTAGCTGTACTTTTATTGTTCGAAAAAATTGAATCTTCAATTTGTTGACTACGTTTAGCTTTTTGGTTTAGCAGTTATCAAAGAATCGATTATCGAGTACCTGTCCCATTACAAAGTTACTGTGATGCGAACTCAGCCAATAAGTAAGTCTTTTTCTTCATTATATCTTGCTGTGTTAACAAAGCTGTTGACTGTAATTTGGAAGCAATTCCATTCATGCTTATGCACAAGAAAGTGGAAATAAAAAACCACAATGTAGATTTATGTATATTCACTGGAATTTATTCCAATCACAATTAAATTTATTTGCTGACCTCTAGGTTGATATAACATATCTGGTTTTTGTCACTAAGTAGTATTATTATTTGTTATTTTCTTGCCATATAAGTTGTTTCTCATTCTTTAAGGCTATTGTTTCATGCAGATCAAAACATAAATGGGAGGATATATGTGCCTTTCGTGTCTTCCCTTACAAGTTCCAGACTTCCTTGCAGTTTTTTGACCTTGTTGATGATTATATTCAATCAGAAATAAATAAGCCTCCACTCCGAAGAACTTGCACTGTATTTATTTTAGATGAAGTTTTATTTAATATCTCGCTAATTATGTTGACACACTTGATATCGCCAGAAATTTAAAAGACAAGCATGCCTTACTTATTATTGTGCATTTACTGTGTTTCATATTTTTCCTATTCCCTAGCATAGAGGTCCCTTATGGGTTATCTATGAATGATATGGAATTGTTTATTTTTCCTTTTTGATTGAGCAGTCAAGGAGTAGCAAATTTATTGTATGTAATATTGTTTTACTCTGAAATTTGTGTATATTGTATTGTTGTGTAATTTATGCCACAAAAGATAAAATATAAAAAAATGCTTGATCTAATATTTCATGCTTGAAGTTATAAGAAATCTCATTAACTAAGTTGAGTCTAAAATGCTAATCTTGCAGCCTGGAACTGGTTGGTTCTCGCAACACGTGCTCAATTGTATTAGACAGCGTCTTATGGTGCGATTCCTATCAGTATTTCCCAAACCTGGTGCTGAGAATTTACTCAGAGCTGCTACTTTGAAGTTTGAAAAATTGAAGAGGGAGAGCTATAGGCATGCCATGAAGCTCGATGAAGAAGATTGCCAACAAGCTAATTTAGGTTGTCTCCTTTTTATTTTTATTTTTCCAATTTTTTTTCACAATTATTAAATTTATTATTGATATTGATTTGGTATATTAATAGAGCCAAGAGATTTATTCCATATTGTTGGAGATCTCACGTCGGCTAAGAATAAGGCTGATTCATAGATTATAAGTTGGTGCAAATCTTACCTTCCAAACTGATTTTGTACGATTGAGTTAGGCTTAAAGTTCACTTCACATTTAAGAAGAATGATTGATTAAATCTCCTTTTTATGATATAAGAAGAATGATTAAATCCCCTTTTAAACTTGTCTACTTCCTAACCCTTTTATTAGTTATTACACTTCTATTTCTAAAGAAGTCCCTACATATTTATTGTGTATTTAATGATTGAAACTTGTAAAGGAGAAATCTTTTCTGGTATTTCTGATCTAAACTTTTCTAATTTGTTTCCTCAAAAGGATATTAGTAACAGAATTTATTAATGTAGTTAGAATTTATTTTGTTGATTTGTTGTTTAATAAGATTGTGAATCTCTTGGAATATTTGTTGTCATATTAAAACAATAGTTTAATTTATTTTTCAAGTAAAAATTACTCTTTTCTGACGTGTTAAATAACATTTTGAATAAGTAGTTATTGATAAAAAAAATGTGTATCTTGGACACAGGTTTGGAAGAGAATGAAGAACTTGAGAATGCTGAAGATGAAGAGGAGGCAGCTGAGGGTAATGATAGTGAAGAAGAATGGGAAGAAGAACTTGATCTGGTAATTTTTTTTATCTATTTTCTGCTTTTATGTTTCGTCATTAGATTGTGTTAGTAATGACTTTTAAATTGAATATTTATTTATTTTTGTTAGATTGTGTTAGTAATGACTTTTAAATTGAATATTTATTTATTTTTGTTGTTGACACGTAGGCTGGAGATATTCAAATTCCTCTGCGGTCTCAGTCCTGTATCCTTTTCTATTTCAACTCTAAATTTAGTCATGTAAAGATTAAAACATCATCACTGCATCACACCAATTTTTCTGAGGAGATGGTGGAACTAAAAAGTCATAATTATATAATTCATACATACTACCTCATTGCTATTGGTAGGTGTTAAGAGAAGAGGATGAATTTTTATCATGCAAGTTAGGTTTCATCAAGGCTCTTAACTGGCTTTTTTTCTTTAACTCCATTACAATATTCAGACACCAACATTGAGAATATTTCAAGGACTCATTTACAGGAACTTTTTGGTAGCTTCCCGCCTAATGATGGTGCCAACCTGCAAGCAAATGGCAGCGACGAGGAATATCACATATACGAGGAAGATAGTGAGGAGAATTACTCCGATGAATGATTTCAGACGTTCTTTTAGTTACATACGAGGGTAAATATCATCATATATTTGTTGATTAAATTATCATCATGTAACCTAGTGTTCATTGTTATTATAAGAACAAGTGTCTTTAGTTTCATCACTGAAGACATAAGAGAAAAAAATAGTAGATAGAAAAATAGTTGAGAAATGGGCATGGGTGATTTAAGAAAATATTTTTTTTTCATTTTATATCTATTTTTGTCAATAATTATAAAATATATCATGTTGTTTTTATTTATCTTTTGTTTTTTTGAAGATGTCTGTAGAAGGCTGATAATAATTATTAGTAAATATGAGAAAACAATAAAATATATAATTCTGCTGTAGAAATACAATTGATGAATGTTATCGAAGTTTTTTGGTATACTTTTTTCAATGGCGAGACAACTGGAATTGAATCCAAAGTCTTTAGGCGTACTAACACTTTCAGCGCTAAGCTGATTGAAATTTTGTTATATTTGAGACTTTGAAAAATAAAGTGATATCTCACTAATTATAAATAAATAGAGATGTCTTTTTCATCACTGTAAGTTACTGGTATATATTTACAATTCCAAGTCATAAGTGTAATGTGAAAGCTCTAGATAATTGATTTTGGTCAAGTAACGAGAAATCCTAGTGAGTGTTTTTTATGGGCAATTCTTGCATAGACACAAATCATGCAAGTTTTGTACTACACCGAATCGAGTATGTGTATTCCTATGCCATTCAATCTTTGTCCAAACTAAGGCCTATTTGACTCTATTTGGTCCTGTAACCATAAAAAGAAGACCCCATCCAACTTAGATATTTAAACACATAAGTTTATCTTATGTTATGAAAATATATGATATTATACACTCCTTATTCATTTAATGCACCATTCCTTTCCCATCCTCTCTCCAACTTCACTGGTAGTCAGAGTCTTCCGAGTTGGTAGTTAAAGAAACTTTTTGCAGTTATCTGATGAGATGCATATAGCTATAGTCTTTTCACATTTTGCTGATAGTTCTTTTGCACTTATTCCACACTCGTTGCTAAAACCATCACAGTTTTTCTGAATGTATGGTTGAGTAACCAGTAGCGTTAGGTCCAAAACTTTGTTACACATCCTATCTTAACCTCAGTGCTCCTGTTCTAGTTATTGTATGTGTATAACGAGAAAACAAATAATATTCATGAATCAACTATGTATAATCTCATTTTTAAGTGCTTATTCCAATTTGAATAGCTTGAATGATTTACGTTTGCAGCTGTGCACAATTATGAGTACAATAATTATTTAGTTCCTGGGAACAAAATAGGGTGATGGACGATAGGTTGAGGGTGGAAATAAAACAAAAATGACTGCTCTGACCTCACCTGTTTATTAAAATATCAAGTTTAAACTTTTTAGAAATATTTTTTAAACTAAAATGACCAGGTTTCAGAAAGGTCTGCTCTGACGGACTGATTTTTTTTTAATGTAATAATACTTATATATATATATATATATATATATATATATATATATATATATATATATATATATATAACTACTGATATTACTAATAAATTTTATAATAAAAAATGTAGATTTAAAATTTAAAAGTGTTGGACATATGGAGTTCTGAGTAACCCATTATCATTGATTCATGTTTTCACCTCTACTTACAAATAATGAAAATGTATTAGTTTATTCAATTTAAATATCAGTTATATAACATAACAAAAAATAAAATAAAATTACTAAGAATTAAAAAAAATATATAAGTTGAATGGACACCACAATTTTATAATGTTATTTAATAGTAAATTATTTATTAATATAAAATTTGAGATAATTATCATAAAATTAATAAGTTTATTACATATAATAATTTTCCATTAAATAAAAAACTCTTATTGTAAGTACTTTACTACGTTCAATCAAGTTTCTTAATTTATAAACTCAAATTTTTTATTGTTTTCGATAAATTTAATTCATCTAAATTAATTTAGTTAGTATATTTTTTACCAAGATACTTTTTAAGATCAAATTATTACTTTTTTTTGGCGTGGTAGTGAATATTTATAGTGGCTAATGGAATAATAGTTCAACCTAAGGGTACACATGTTCATGATTTTAATTGAAGTTTTTCTTATCATATTGTTTTTTTTTATTGCTTAATTATTTTAGTTTATGATTTTTTTTCTCATTTTTTTAATTCCGGGACAAGATTCGAACTTGTTTATGCGCGGTGTGTTTGTCCATTTTAATGCAATGATTTATTGTTTTTTTTTTTTAATTTTTTTAACTTTGTATATATTAGTCTTCAGAAAATAAAGAACAATTTGTATAATGATATGATCTATTGATTATTTTAAGCTCGTTAACTAATTAAACTTTCAGATAGATTAAACTCAGGTTTATAATTATACACATAATAGATAAATAGACCATATCCAAATTTAATAATAATGATATAAATACTGGATTATTTTCGTTCCTAAGGAAGTGCAGAACGAATATGCAGTTTAGCTGAAAGGCCCTTATTCTTGAGAACACAAAGTGATTATTTGCACAAATTAGAAACTTAAACTTAAAACAGTTCAGTTTGTATAATTTTTTAATAAATAAATACTTGTACTAAAGAAAAAAAAAAATACATGAACTTTCTTTAATTACTGATAGAAAATGTCAATAAGGTTAACTTGTTTGTATATATCCTCTGACAAATAGTGAAATCTACATGCGTATCATATTCTACCTTAGGTAGACACTATATTCAGAAAAGACACTCGAGTATTAATAAGGTGCTTAAACAAACAATCCAATCCATTTTCAAGCCCTTCAATGACTACCACCACAGCCTCAAGCTCTTTACGTGCACATTGAATATTCTCAACTTCAAAATCCTTGGCTGGATTATCCATGACCATTCTGCAAAGTGCCAAGTCCACTTTTTCCAATTCATTCACATTCTCCTGTTGATTGTTGCATTGAACAAGTGCCCCTTTCCTCATCACTCTTGACACAAATGTCCACTTGTTGTTATTAAGCTTTGACCTTAAGATTGGTGAAGAAAGAAACGACACTAGTGACTGAAAGATGGAGCTGGTGATCAAGCTAGCTTCTCTCAGAACCCTCACAACTGCTGAAAGATGGTGATTGAGATCCAAAGGAGGAGAGGCCCCAAATGATGACCCTTCAGTGTGCTTCAACAAAACAAGAGATTTTGTACATTGTTTCCTTGTGTTTCTTCTGAGACTCCAATATGAAGACACATGGCTTTCAACCACCAAGTCTCCAACCTTCCTCCTTCTAAGTGCTGATTGAAGCTCTCTAACATTTCCCTTCATTAGCATGATGGCATCCCTTGTTTCTCCCAATATGTCCAAGAATCTCACTGGACAATCCAGCAACTCATCAACCCATTTTTGGTTGTGATGATGAGATAGGGCTTGTTGAGTGAGTGGCAGCTTCAAAAGATCTTCCATGCTCTTGTACAACTCCGCAAGGCCCGAGAGACCAAAGAAAATTCTCTCCACTTCAGAGGAAGATGAAACCTCCCAGGATTTGAGCTTGTTAAGCTCCTCTTCAATTCGAACTGTGTTTGGATGTGACCTAGTTGGCAAGCTTATGGATCGAATGGCATAGCCATGAGAATGTTTTGGTGTAAAGGTAGAAGTAGAAGCCATAGTTGCTCTTTTCATGTTATCAGTAAAAGGGTGGTGCTATTATATGCCACTTACAATGTTATGATCTTCTCCTTTTAATTATATATACCAAGCCATGTACGTGTGGTTTTCCATATCCTGAGTTTTCAATAATAATAACAATAATACAATGATGTTGTATTTGGGATGTTGTTGTGAGGTCTTTGTCATGTTTTAAATGGAAAACCTATGTATGTGTTACAAAGGGTGTAAGGTGGACCTCTCAAATTGGCTCTGATGTCTTTTTTATCTCACCGTCCCTCATGCAGAGTCACTCAACTTCCATACAGAATCATGCACATGAAGGGCCCATGCAGGAAGAGGTTCTACAAGTACAAGCATAGCAGCCTCCACTTAGGTCACAATTCTATGGGGAATCACTCAGCATTTGTCTTAGGTCAGAATAATTTGATTTTAAATCACTTTGAGAACTAAATAAATATTGCTATTTAGTTCCTGATAACAATTCCACACTTCATTGATGTTTCACTTAATCAAAATATTTTTTTAGGTTCATGAATATAATTTATACAATATCTCAGTTGAAAATCAAGAACTCATACGGTCCGAGGTCAACCCATGTCCTAGATAGAATCTACGGCCAAAATAGTTTGGTCTGATGAGATTTTAAATTATATAACTTTTTCACCTCTATAAGTTCTTATACATTCCCTTGTTATATGTCTATCTTGATCAAATTTTATCAACATGCTCTTCCTCTCACACTAGGCATTAATATGTTATTTTCAGATTTTATTTTTCTCACGACTTGAATGCACTCTATTTAGTTGAACTTATTTTGTAGAAGTTTATTTGTTGTATCGTTTGACATTTCATAGTGAAGATTTTTTCTAGATTAGGTCCCGCAGTTTTTGTCCTTCTCGTTAGGAGTTTTTATGTGCTCTTCTTACTCTCAAATATTTATTTTTCTACTTTATGAAATTTTTTGGATTATTTTATGTTATAGAGCTAATTTATTTATTTTTCAGGAAATTTTACTTGATTGAATGATAGAGTCTGATTACAGTAAGATTATTAGTTTGAATGGGACTAGTTATCATAAGTGAAGAGGAAAAAAATGAAGGATCTATTATTTGTTAAAAGATTATATTTACCTATGTTTGTTACTCAGAAACCTGAAAACAAGTCTAATGAAGGTTGGACTTTTGAGCATGAGATGTTTTGTGGCTTTATTCGACAATGGGTAGATGATAATTTTTTGAATCACATTGCTAATGACTCACATGCTAAAACTTTGTGGGACAAGCTTGAAACTCTATATGCTTCTAAATCAGGAACAACAAATTATTTTGTTGAAGCAGACTATGAAATACAAAGAAGGTATGTCTATGTCTAATCACTTGAGTGAATTTTAAGGTTTTGATCAACTATCTTTCATGGGTGTTAAATTTGAAGACTTTGGTTGCTTAATACTCTTTCTGATTCATGGGAGAATCTTTGTGTTACTTTAACTAATTCTGCTCCTAGTGGTGTTGTGACTATGAATTTTACAAAAATTGCTATGAATCAGGAAGAATATTAAGCAACACCACTAGGAGCAGAATTATTTAAAGTAACCCAGAGATTATCCCATAAACCAAGAAGAGGAAGAGTATTAAGCAACCAAAGTTTCAAAATTTCAGCTTCAAATTTAACACCTATGGAAGATAATTGATCAAAACAACCTTGAAATTCACTCAAGTTATCAGGAGATAGACTTACCTTCTTTGTACCTCAAATTCATAACTTGCTTCAACAAAACTAATTTGTCCCTGGTTTAGAAGCATACAAAGTTTCAAGCTTGTCCCACAGAGTTTTAGTTTTAACATGTGAGTAATTAGCAATATAATTTAAAACATTTTTATCTACCAATTGACGAACAAAACCATAAACCATCTCATGCTCAAAAGTTCTGAGTAGCAAACACAGGTAAGTATAATCTTTTAACAAATAGAAAATCCTTCATTTTTTTCTCTCCACTTATGATAATTAATCTCGTTCAAACTAATCATTTTTCCGTAATTAGGCTCCATCATTCAATTAAGTAAATTTTTAGAAAAATAAAAATAAATAAATCGGCTTTGATGACACTTGATAGGAAAGACAAGGATACATAGCAAAAAAATTAAACAAATTATATGGCATGTAAAATAAAACATTTCCCACTTGAAAGAACCAAGAGAAGTGTATTGTGCATCAATCCAAAAATTTCAGAGTAAGAAAATAAATATGCTAGGATGAGAAGAACATAACAATTTGTAATGTGGAATAGTCCAAAAAAATTTCTACTATAAAATATGAAAGAATATAACAAAGAGCTTCTACAAAGAGAATCTCACATGGAAGCGCCTTTCTCATATACAAATAGTGAAAATCTTCTACGGGTGGGTAAATAGAGCACATTCAAACAGTGAGAGAAATAAAATCTAAAAATACCTGATTGATGCTAGATTCATAAACAAATAAAGCACAAATGAGTACTCAATCACCCATCCAAAATAAGCAGAAACCCCAAAATTGATGAAGACATACAATCTTTTCTTTTCATTTTTTTTGTGTTGTGTGTAAAAATCCTATTCAGTCACATTAGATTACTCACTTAAAACTCTTTTGGGCTGTCAAAGTATTTTTTTATTTTAAAAATAAAATATTGTTGGGCCTAGCTTGAAGATGACCCATAAAAAAAAACTCCTCATTGGACTTAAGAGAGGACAAATACCAATTCAGAAATAAACAGACAAGTTTCAAATTTTCCTTTTAATAGAACCTTTGTCATCATATTAGCATCACTGTTAGATATTCATGTATGAGTTTATATATTAAGTAAAAATGTAAAAATGAGAAAGTTAAGAAAAAAAAGAAGACCCATAAATATAATACTTTAAAATTTTGAGTTGAAGATGATATCAATTATTTATATAAGTCTAGCTTAGATGTCATTTTTGTTTAATCTGCTTATGTTTGTTTGTTTGTTTGATTTGCTACATAGTAACGTGTTTTACAATTTTGTATTTTTTAAGTTTCAGATCTTTATTTTAACTTTCGTGGAAGTTTCTATGATTTTACTCTAATTTGAGATATTAAATAATTTTCTTTTATTGTGCAATGATGAATTTGATTGTATTTTTTAAATATTTACAAACAAGTTTTGATAAATAAGAATGTAACAAAACAGAATTAATATTTAAAAACAGTTTTGCAACTAACAAAACGAGTTACTAGTCAACTACTATTCACATCTTAATAGATAATCGAATTAGCAACTAATTTTATGATTGGTTAAATTAGCACCTGAGATAGCAAGTACCAGGAATGGTGACTAAATTGGTCGCAAAACCAGTTCGAGCAATTCTTTTTTATTTTTGTTATCAACAACCAATTATTCTCTGTCGCCAAATTACAAATTGTGGCCGCAAATTAAATCAATTGCTACAGTCATTACAATGGGGGATTTGACAACTGCTCGTAATTGTTCACCAAATCAATCATGTATTAATTGTGGGGCAGAAATTGTTAATATATATTTAGCAACAAATTGATTCTAAGCAGTGGTAGTTATTAAAGTTTAAAAAGAAACATTATAACATAAAAATTATAATTCGAATGAAAAGTTTTTATTTTCAATATTTTATTTTGGATGATTTATATTATTTGCATCAAGTATTGATTGACTTGGTTGGTAATACTTTAGTGAGATTTTCTCCCTCAAGTACATTTTTTTTATCTACAAGGTTTCATTTATATTAAATTATTTATCAATTAGTTAAAAATATGTATTTTAAAAATAAATTAATCTATAACAATATATTAATGACATTTTATATATAAATTATTTTTCTGTTTTATCTTTAATAGTATTTCTAAATCACAACATAATAGTCATGGTAAAATGTGGTAATTTAAGAGAAAGTAATAGAGAAAAACCATCACCTTAACTCTAAAGTAGTAGTTGCATATACCAAGCTTATTTATAATATAAGACTATAATTAATACAAAATAAAATTTCATTATATATTGTTATAAATTAAAACAATATATCACATGAAGCATCATATTATATATTGATATAAATTATATATAATTATAAATATAATAAAAATTAAAAAAATAAAATACAAATATATATTATTTAGTATCTTTAAAATTAAAATTAACATAAAAATTAAGTTTTTTTTTTCATAATAGGGCAATTCTTGTATTGTCCAAAATAGGTAAAGAAAAAATTATTATCGAAATGAGTAAATCGTGTCATCACTATTTTATTGTTAAGAAATCGTGTTAGTTGGATATAATTTCATTTAAGCATATAAAAAATCATGCAAAGAAGTGACAATTTTTATGTTGACATTAAAAAATCCTGTGAAGCTGTGTACCTTAAGTGGAATCATATGCATTCTTTGTGCATGTATATCTATAAGTGAAACTTTCATCTTGAATTCAGATTCTAATTACCATTAAACATACTAAACATCTAGATGCATTCTATTTTACTTAAGGAATTAATTGAAATAGTGTCAGGTGGACAGATATCAAGGCTAACTTGTCTTTCATGATTTATTCTCTGCTTAAATGAAATTATGTCCTTCTGACACGGTTTTTTCATAATATCATTTTGGTAATAAAATATTTTTTTACCCATTTTAGATAATACGGACAAGAATTATATTATTATGGGAAAAAATCTAAAAATTAAATTTTAACTTATTAAGATAAAATAATGTTAAAAAAATACAAATATACATTATTGGTGTGATAAAAATACAAACGAGTTTACCCGTCTTTCTATTGTTAGTAAATATATAGTTTTTTAAAATACTGTTTTTTTTGAAATGATGCTCAATTTAATTTAAGGCAGGTCTTCATTTGGGTTATAAAAATGACAAAATTATTAGATGTATAATTGCAACTTGCTTATAAACACGTATGCCTATAATTCATTGTAATAATTATAACTGTATTCATCAATTTGATATATAAGTTCATTTTTCTTCTAAAAAAAACTAGTTTATTTTATCACTTTCTCTATTCCCCTCTTCTCTTTTCTTCTTCTCTTCTGGTTGCAAGAAAAAAAAAAAAATTAATAATAATCATGATTTAAAGCTATTTGAAAGATCATTCCCTCTCTCAGTTCTTATAATGAACTTGGAAAATTTCTATGGAGTTACATTGAGATGATTGAAGATACAAATCCAGATTATTATTTTTTTGTCTTTTCGTTTTATTGAGGTGGTGGGACATAATAATAATAATAATAATAATAATAATAATAATAATAATAATAATAATAATAATAATAATAATAATAATAATAATTATTATTATTATTATTATTATTATTATTATTATTATTATTAATTTTCAATTGCACGAACAACACTTCCATGCAGTTCCTTTTAAGGATTGCAATAATCATCATAGTTGTTACACCTAAAACGTGTTCACGTGTATATGTATCTTTCAAAAGGGACATTGTTTTCCAAATAGTGACGGACACTAACGTGAAAGTGTCTTTAAACGAAATTGAAACCTTAGTTAACCACTCAATGAAAGGCCAAAATATAGTATTAAACCTAGTTTTGTCTAATTGAAGTAGAATGATAAAATTATTAATGCATGCAAATATAAAATAACTTGCAAAGTGTAACCCTGGTTCAATACTTGAATTATAAGCTACACTACATAGAAGTATTATTATTCTCCAGTGGTTCATATCTGTCAGCAACAAAATATTATTTCTCTTTCACTTGACTTGAAAATTTTCTCAGACCACATATGAGGAATGATTAAGGAGGTTAGACATAAACATCACCTTCACGTGAGTGAAGAAAGCTCAGAGAAGCCAACATGAATTGCTTATATATCACATCTGTGTTTGTCACTACTTCAAACTGTCATTCGTTGACATGCACAACTACCAATCTATCTACAGTACTATGAAAAAGAATTTGATTTTTTACATCTTGCATGGGAAAAGAAACTGTGTTTGTATAATAATGGGATACATAAAAAATAAAATAATATTATAGAAAAAAGAGGGATCAAGTCTATTTGAAAGTAACTTTAACGAATTATTTCTCATTTTTAATATTTTATTTATTTATTTATTTAATATAATGATAAATGGATTACTCATTACAAATTTTATATTAAAAGAAAATAAAAAATTAGATAAGAATAGTAATTGTTTTTAAAGTTACTCTAGTCCCTCAGCTAACTAAGATATTTTATTAGTGATATAATTTTAATCTGAATAATGAGCTAGCTTGTTTGTGTTTATTTTAAACATAATATTTTAACAAAAAATTTCTATAGGTAAGTAGTAGATTTTTTAAAATATTTATTTTAAATTTAAACAAAGTGGTAACTTTTTAATATGTACAGGATAATGAATATAATGAATAATGTGAAAACTAAACAGGGGTGACACAAACATTTCTTTACAACAGCTGCTAGAGTTCTTTCTGCACTTCCATATGTTCTTCCTGCACCTCCATAGGTAAAAATGTCGCATGTGTTATTAGGTTAAAAAATATTTTAATCCCACACCTTACTGTTTTCCCTGCGTTGCGGTTTCTCTACACCTCTGTTGTTTTTCCATTATTCCTCTATGCTCTCTTGGTTCGTCTCTCAATATAAGTCTGGTTTGTTATTTTAGTTTGATTTGGATTGTTTGAAGATGAATTTAAGTGTAAGGATAAATTGTGTGCATCTAAGTTGTTTTTTTTTTTTTTTTTAAAAAAAAGGAGGTATCAGATTCTATAATCCGGTGTGCATTTTTTTCTTTTATATATATACGGGATTGTAGGATTTGGAAGATAATACCGAATCTGAATTTATCTTTTAAATTTTACAAACTGATAAGTATAACAAAATTATTTCCATACTAGATTATAGAATCTGGAAAACAGTAATTTAGGATGCAGTATGAAATTTTTTTTTTATACATGCATTGTAGAATTTGGATGATAAATTCAAATTCAGTATTAGCTTCTGAATTCTATCTACGATGAAGTATGTATAGTAATTATTTTACAATTAGTCTAGAACACAATGGAAGACAAGGAACAATGTGAAAGGATGGAGTTTCAAAAAAGCAAAAGGAGGTGCGTAAGGAATCAGTGAGAAGCGAAGGACGAGAGGTGAGGTTAAAATATTTTTTTTACCTAAAAGACAAAATCGTCATTTTAGTAATATATGGAAGTGCAGAAGAACATATGGAGATGCAGAAAGAAGCCAGTGTCCAACAACCCAGTGCAGTCTTGCTTTAGGCCATTCTATTCTGCACACCCACATGGGGTGATTAAAAGACTAAATTGTCCCTTTTTAAGACTTAGAATTTTGATTAATTTTTATCCAATAGGATTTTTAAAGGTTTAAGTATAAGTTTTCTTTTTATGAAACAAATCAGGTCAGATTAACTCTTAGGATTACTTGACTCATCTCTTGCTTCCAATCCTGATCAAAAGTAATAGTGAATTGATGGTTTTCCTATTAAATTTCATCATATCATGAAGAAAATACATTATTTTTAGTAACTATGATGTTTAGTCAGAGAAACACTGTAAGTTTGAAGGAATATTCTCAAGGATAAAGGTGACTTCAAAACAAAAATATATCAGATATAGAGTATAAACATTTTGTTGTATTTCTATTCAATTGTGTACATGTACAAATTGATGGGACAAAATTTTTCAATCTTCATTCATCCCTAAAACTTGGATGCTTTGGAAGATTTGGAGAGAAAATCATGACACTGTCTAGTTTCTATTGAGTCATGATATTCAAGAGGCAGGCTCTTGTTCTAACCATGCCCTTGAATAAGCTCTCCAAACCATTTTCTATGCTTTCAATGCCATTCTCCAAAGCTTCCAATTTTTCATGTGCAGCTTGCATCCTTGCAACATTGCTACCTTCACTTAGAAGGCTGCTTAAAGATGCTTCCACACACTGCAACTCGTTGAAATTCTTCTGGTTCTCTTCACATGCTATCACTCCCTTGTGCATTAATTTTGCTACCAATAACCATTTGGTTGACTTTGAAGCAGGCACGGTCAAGAAAGCTAACAGGGATTGGAAGACAGACATGTTCATTCCAATGACTTCCCTAAGCACTCTAATCAAACAAACAAGTTGTTGGTCTTGATCCAAGAGTTGGGATACTCCAAATTTCTTCTCCACCTGCTTCAAAGATGTGATCAACTTCTTGGCATTCTTCTTCATCTTCTTTGAGAACAAGTTATATTCGGCTATAATTCTTTCAATGCTTGAATCCCCCTTTCTCCTTCTAACAGCAGAATGAAGGACTTGAACATTTTCCTTAATTTGTAACACGGTGTCCCTTGTGATGTCACAGATGTCCAAAATTCTAACTGATCCATCAAGTAGTTCTTCCATGCACTTCTCCCCTTGATGATTGGAAATCAGTTTTCGGGTTGATGGCATGTTGAGAAGATCTTCCAAGCAAATATGCAAATCTTGAAGCAAGGACAAGCCAGCGCCAATGGACTCTGATGTGGATGTGGAAGTTGCTTCCCAAGTTTTGAGCTTGCTCAGCTCTTCCTCCACCCTATTGATGCTTGGATGAGATCCAGTAGGGAAACTATTTGAGCGAACATGGAATTTGGTTGCCATGGTTACTCGTTTTGTATTCTTTTCTTTTACAAAGGAAGCTCAATGTTTTTCTGCTGTCACAAAATCCCTCGCTCTCTATATATAGGTGCAGTTCATGATTTATACCTGTTAATAGGCAGCACAGCTAACCTCTCATGATCAATGTGAGCATGTGGTACATGCATGTGTTTCCTACTCATTAGCTGAGTTTGTCACATCTCTGCCAAACATTGTGCACTATTATTTGTGATATAAAAGAGGCCACATTATTGAAATGGGTTTGAGGTGTATAGATGGCATGTCCTCCGAGTGTTGGCAATCAGAAAACCTCATTACTCATCACCTAGTTTGCCTGCTTTGCTGCCACATTGCCTCTTGGTTTCACAATAAAAAAAATGGTGTTGTTTCAGTTCCAAGGATATCCATTATCTGGCTTGTCACAATGGTAAGGAGCTAGAATTGCGAAAATAAATGGTTCTTTTGTGGATGAGATCCGGATCTCGTGGGATATGACAATTCGACAACAATTAGAATTGTATATAATTGATGATTACAGATTTCAAGAACAAAATGAATGATTATTTGGCGTGCACGAGTGGTTTATGTCTTCTTTATGATTTTACCTACTCTTTCACTACGTTTTAAACCAATAATCTCCCTCACATTGCTTTATATGTTTTTCTTGAGAAATTATGTGGTACATATAAAAGGACCTGTACCTACTGTCCCATTGAGAAATCTTTGTTAGGTGTATATCTTTGTTAGTTGCTGAGGAGAAAAAAGAATGATTATGGAATCATCACAGATTTCCAAATCTCAAAATCAAAGGTGATGCAGGATTAATGGTTTTGTGTGAATAACAGATTTGGTGCATGCACACATATCATTTGTGTTTAGCATGTTGGTATTTTGCTTCCTAGCAGTCATAAACATAGTTTCTGGTGAAAATAAACTTTTGATAAATCTGGACTGAAAAATATATACAGTTATAGATTCTTCATGACTAGCAGTGTTCTTCAGACTTTCAACTAACATGGTGCACTAAACATGGGACTGAGATTGAAGAAATCCCAAATACCTCCTTATCAATGCTAAATGTACATGATGGTGTGCTAAAGTGTTGGACTGAGAAGAAATCCAAAATATTGTGTTTTCACACAAAGCACATCCCTCTTTATGCCAAGGTAATTGTTTTTGAAGTTACTCTAATACCTCAGCTAATTAAGATATTTTATTAGTGATATAGCTTTAATCTAAATAATGAGATAGTTTGTTTCTGTTTATTTTAAACATAATATTTTAACAAAAAGTTCTATATATATCTCAAGTAAGTAGTTTTTAAAAATATTTATTTTAAATTTAAACAAAGTGGTAACCTTTTAATATATACAGGATAATGAATAATGTGAAAACTAAACAGGGGGTGAATAAAGGGATTATGTTACATAAGTCCAATCTATAAATGATCGGCTGTTAGAAAATGACACAAAAAATTCTTCTACAACAGCTGCTCACAAGTGTCCAACAACCTAGAACAGTCTTGCTTTAGGTCTGCACAACCATAGTTTCCATGTACACAGCATGGGGTGGTTAAAAGACTAAATTGTCCTTTCTAAGGCTTAAAGTTTTGATCAATTTTTATCCAAATAGGGTTTTTAAAAGGTTTAAGTATAGTTTTTTTAATGAATGAATCAGATCAGATTAACTATTATGATTACTTGACTCATTTCTTGCTTACAATCCTGATCAAAATTATTAGTGAATTGATGGTTTCGTTATTAAATTTCTCTAAAGATGAATAATTATTTGACTTCGTTATTAGACATGGTTGTTTGCGCAGTATTATTCACTAGTGTTTAGGCAGAGAACAACACATTAAAAGTAATTCTTGGTCTCACAAGAAAGAAAAGTTGAGTTAAAGCAGAAGAAATCAAAATATAGTCTATGAACTTTTGGTTGTACTTCTTTATGTAACTATTGAATAGTGTATATATATACAATTTCAAATTTGTAGGCAAAATTTGCAGCAAAATTTACGAGTGAACACTCTCTATGGAGTCATTATGTTCAAAAGGTGGGCTCTTGTTCTAACTAAGCGTCTAAACATTCTCTCTAAACCATTTTCTATGCTTTCAATGACATTCTCCAAAGCCTCTAATCCCTCACGCACAGCCTGCATCTTCAAAACATTAGTACCTTCACTTCGAAGGGTGCTTAAAGATCCTTCCACACACTGCAACTCATTGAAATTCTGGGAGTTTTCTTCGCATGATATTACCCTTTTGTGCATCAATTTTGCCACCATCAACCATTTAGTTGGCTTTGCTTTTGAAGCTGGCACAGCCAAGTAAGACAAAAGGTTTTGAAAGATGGACATGTTCATTGTAATGACCTCCCTAAGAACTCTTATCACAGCATCAGGGTCTTGATCTTGATTCAACATTGGGGATGCTCCAAATTTACTTTCCATATGCTTCAAAGATGAGATCAATTTCTTTGCACTCTTCTTCATCATTCTTGTGAATAATTGTACTCAGCCACACTTTTTTCAATGCTTGAATCTCCCTTTCTCCTCCGGAGAGCAGAATGAAGGGCTTGAACATTTTCCTTAACTTGTGAAATGGTGTTCCTTGTAATGCAACAGATATCCAAAACTCTCACTGAACCATCCAACAACTCTTCCATGCATTTCTCACCTTGATGGTTCGAAATCACTTTTTGAGTAGATGCCATGTTGAGAAGATCTTCCAAGCAAATGAACAAATCTTCAAGGAAGGATAGGCCAGTGCCAATTGACTCAGAAGTGGACGTGGATGTGGCTTCCCATGTCCTCATTTTGCTTAGCTCCTCCTCTATTCTGATGGAGGTGGGATGAGAAGCAGAAGGGAAACTATTTGAGCGAACATGGTACATGCTTGCCATTGTTACTTTTTCTTTTGTTGTTTGTTCTTTTTGCAGAATTGTGTTTTCTTACTTAGTCCTTTACCTCATTATTTATAGTGGCCATCTATAATCATTAATCATTCCATGATTTCAATATATGCCTAGAAAAAGACAACATGCATAGAAAACATGTGGTGCCTCTCATGGGATTCCCTTTGAATTAGGTGAGATTGTCACAACTCTGTCCAACATTGTGATATTCTGTAAGACACAATGGTAATAAAATAGGTTTTTGGTGCATAACTGGCATGTTCTTCGAGTGTTGGTAATCAGAAAACATCATAACTCGTCAACTAGTTTGCTGTGTCCATATCACCCTCTTGATTTCAAATATAAACTACACTGTTTCTGTTTCTTGCTTCAGAGATGTCCACCGAGTTGTCTCAATATGAAGGAGCTAAAACTGCAATGAAATGAAATTGTTTCTGCGAGATTGAGATCTTGATCTCATGAGATATACTAGAAAATGCACAATAATTGAAGTGACAGATAAGTTTATTACTATTCAAAGGACAAAATGATGCCCAAATTATAGCATTAGATTAGTTAGGTGTGTGCACGAGTGGAATTTGTGGTTGTTTGTACTCTTTTGATTTTACCGCAGCTTCGATTGCTTTGTTCTAAGTTCCCCACCGCTAATATAATAAAAAATGCAGATTATGTAATTTTTTGTCAAGTCTTGTGTTCATATTTCAGTTGTTTAATCAATAGCTGTTAACTCTTTTGGCAGATACATTTAAAAGTCATATTCCATCATCCGCAATGAACAAATGTAAACATCAAATCTTTATTTCTCTCTTCTTTTCCCCCTTTCTGCACTACTTTTAGGTACCAAAAATAATTTTTGTAAAGAGAATTTGCATACACAAAATGATAAAAAGGACAAGAAAAATCTATTATATATATGCTTTTAGAAAATGTGTACGGCTATATACTTACATAGTAGGCACACAAATTGAAATTATTGATAGAATGAAATTTTAATTTACATATTTACAGCTATAATATTAGTTAACGAATAGGTATAAAGCTATTAAAATTTACTTTGATGAACTATTTGTTGTTTTATGGACTGCTTTGTTGCTTTGGGAGTTGCCTCAAAGGAAATTGTATAATGACGTTGCTAGTATATAAATCGGACTAATGAACAAAATCATAAATCCATATATCACTTTTAACCTAAAATATAAATATTAAGAGAATATAAGGATATGATATTTATCTAATATAAAACTTTCAACTCACAATAGAATTTATTCATTTAGAGTCTCAACTGTGTTATGCATTTTGTGTTAAGGAGCAGCATCTGTATTCCGTTTTGAAGGGGTTTGCTCGTCAGACATTATTCTTAGTAACTATAATGTTTAGTCAGAGAAACACTATAAATTTGAAGGAATATTCTCAAGGAAAAAGGTGACTTGAAACAAAAATATATGAAATATAGAGTGTAAACATTTTGTTGTATTTCTATTCAATTGTGTATATGTACAAATTGATGGGACAAAAATTTTCAATCTTCATTCATCCCTAAAACTTGGATGCTTTGGAAGATTTGGAGAGTCTAGTTTCTATTGAGTCATGATATTCAAGAGGCAGGCTCTGGTTCTAACCATGCCCTTAAATAAGCTCTCCAAACCATTTTCTATGCTTTCAATGCCATTCTCCAAAGCTTCCAATCTTTCATGTGCAGCTTGCATCCTTGCAACATTGCTACCTTCACTTAGAAGGCTGCTTAAAGATGCTTCCACACACTGAAACTCGTTGAAATTCTTCTGGTTCTCTTCACATGCTATCACTCCCTTGTGCATCAATTTTTCTACCAATAACCATTTAGTTGCCTTTGACTTTGAAGCAGGCACGGTCAAGAAAGCTAACAGGGATTGGAAGACAGACATGTTCATTCCAATGACTTCCCTAAGCACTCTAATCAAACAAACAAGTTGTTGGTCTTGATCCAAGAGTTGGGATACTCCAAATTTCTTCTCCACCTGCTTCAAAGATGTGATCAACTTCTTGGCATTCTTCTTCATCTTCTTTGAGAACAAGTTATATTCGGCTATAATTCTTTCAATGCTTGAATCCCCCTTTCTCCTTCTAACAGCAGAATGAAGGACTTGAACATTTTCCTTAATTTGTAACACGGTGTCCCTTGTGATGTCACAGATGTCCAAAATTCTAACTGATCCATCAAGTAGTTCTTCCATGCACTTCTCCCCTTGATGATTGGAAATCAGTTTTCGGGTTGATGGCATGTTGAGAAGATCTTCCAAGCAAATATGCAAATCTTGAAGCAAGGACAAGCCAGCGCCAATGGACTCTGATGTGGATGTGGAAGTTGCTTCCCAAGTTTTGAGCTTGCTCAGCTCTTCCTCCACCCTATTGATGCTTGGATGAGATCCAGTAGGGAAACTATTTGAGCGAACATGGAATTTGGTTGCCATGGTTACTCGTTTTGTATTCTTTTCTTTTACAAAGGAAGCTCAATGTTTTTCTGCTATCACCAAATCCCTCACTTTCTATATATAGGTGCAGTTCATGATTCATACCTGTTATTAAAAAAAATAGGCAGCACAGCACCTCTAATGATCAATGTGAGCATGTGGTACATACATGTGTTTCCTACTCATAAGCTGAGTTTGTCACATCTCTGCCAAACATTGTGCACTATTATTTGTGATATAAAAGAGGCCACATTATTGAAATTGGTTTGAGGTGTATAGATGGCATGTCCTCCCAGTGTTGGCAATCAGAAAACCTCATTACTCATCACCTAGTTTGCCTGCTTTGCTGCCACATTGCCTCTTGATTTCACAATAAAAAAATAGTGCTGTTTCAGCTCAAGGGATATGCATTATCTGGCTTGTCACAATGGTAAGGAGCTAGAATTGCGAAAATAAATGGTTTTTTTGTGGATGAGATCCGGATCTCGTGGGATATCACTTGGACAACAATTAGAATTGTATATAATTTTGATTACTGGTTTCCAGAACAAAATGAATGGTTATTTGGCGTGCACGAGTGGCTTGTAACCCTTATGTCTTATGATTTTACCAACTTTTTCACTATATAAACCAATCATGTGGTACATATAAAAGGACCTGTTCCTTACTGTCCCATTGTCAAGGGGTTGGTGTATATATTTGTTAAGTGCTCAAGAGAAAAAAAAATGATTATGGAAACATCACAGATTTCCAAATCTCAAAATCAAAGGTGATGCAGGATTAATGGTTTTGTCTGAATAACAGATTTGGTGAATGCACACATATCATTTGTGTTTAGCATGTTGGTCTTTTGCTTCCTAGCAGTCATAGTTTCTGGTGAAAATAAACTTTTGATAAATCTGGACTCAAAAATAAATATACAGTTATAGATTCTTCATGACTAGCATTGTGCTAAAGTGTTGGACTGAGAAGAAAAAACACATCCGTTTATATGCCAAGGTGGATCTGTCAAAGAAAGTTGTTACTGCACCCAAAATGGGAGCCCATGTAGATTAAAAGAAGGGTTTTGGGTCACTCTCCTTATTACTCTTAATTCAAGATGATATTTTAGTAACTATTTGATTAAATTTATCTAAGTACTGTAGTTAAGTTGTGCAAATTTACTTTTAATAGTTGCAATACTATTAGTTGTTAATGGACTTATAAAGGAGGTGTTTAGTGTTTTAAATTATATCCTACGCTTATTTTATATATTACCATTCATTTAATATTTTCTTAAAAAATAAAATAAGATTAAATTTAGATAGATTTAAATTTTTAACAAAATTAATTCTATGATTAATTTAGAAAATCGAAATTACTAAGCGAATGATTTTTCTCTTTAAAATTGATTTAATTCAATCAAATTAGAAAGAATCTCAACCTAAAATAACATTATATTTCTATTTTTTTGGAGTTGGAGAATAATATCTTAAGAAATCTTCCATTATGTTTTGTTTGTGGTCCACTATGCTTTTAAGTTATGAAAAACTGCCTACTGCTGAAGGATATGTCTGTGATAAGACGTATTTTTCAATCATTTAATTTTTTTATTTTTGTTGTAAATTCATCAATAATTTTTTTATAATCAAGATTTAAAAAAAAAAACTATTTCAAGTAGAAATTAGAACAAGACCATTCAATATATTATGTGACATTGGAAATGGCATGTAAGATTTTTGATAATTTTAATTTCAAACAACTTTTTCAGTAGATAGAAAACAAAAATAATTAATATTATTCTATAATTTATATATGTACAAAGAAGTAAGGTTTGTGATGGTTATACCGTAATTAATTCTTTAAGTACATTAATAAGGTATACCATAATTAATTCTTTAAGTACATTAATAAGGTATAATTTTTTTGATTTGTTTTATATTACATTGTATTTATTATGCTAAGGGAAGAGATGAGTTATAAAACAACAATAAGATTGCATTTTATTTATGCTTTGTTTTTGTTCCAGGCATTAGTTTGTATGAAAGTGATAAACAATAGTTTTTTTTTATTAATTTTAATAAAATATTTAAAATAAGAAAAATAGTCTAAACATTTTATGACTTTATTTTTTTAATAAGGAAAGATGAAAATATCTTAAAAAAAACTAGATGAATCCCCATTTTTCACATATTGTACCTTGATTGAGAATTTTTTTAAGTGAATTCAACCAAGTAATTGCTTGTCATTAATTCTAATCCTCCAAACTTTGTACTAACTTTTAGCTACCCTTTATTCAAGGGTACTGCTTGATGAAAGAGGAGAAAATTTTTCTTATTTTAAAAAAGTAAAAATATTAAATTTGATTTGCTTTAATTTAAATATATTATCTTTTAAATATTTATTTAGACAAGATAATTGAATTTTAATTTATTTGTTGAGATAAAATATTTTAATTACTATAAAATAAAATAAAAAATTAATTTTAAATTATTTAACAAATTAAAAGTATTATTAGATTATGTTTTCCGTTTTAAGTGGATTTAAACTATTTTCAGTGAAAATTTATTAAGATTTTTTAATGAACATTAATAAGATTTTTTATGATATCAATCGAGATTATTTTTAATTGATATTATTTAGAATTATTTCAAACGACATTAGTAGAGTTTTTTTATTATGATGGTAGTCGAAATTATTCATCGCGAAAAACTTATCAATATCATAACAAATCTTGATCTAGTTTCATCAAAAATTAGTAATAAGAAAAAATTCTATAGACTAAAATAGAATCCTAACAAATATTGACTAAAAAATCTAATTGGCATTTAACTAATAAATAAATAAATTAAATTGATGGAGCTCTAAAAGAGGAGAAAGTTTTAAAAGACAAGAGAAATTATAAAGAATTTTAGTTTTATATTTTAGATAAAATTTAAAATTTTATATGAAATGAGTAAATAGTGTACAATAAGTATTGACATGTTTTGTTGTTGATAAAAAATGACATGTTTCATTTTTAATACAACAAAAATTACCGTCTAACTATTAACAAATTAAATTTTGTTATTTTTATTTGAATTCTGTTAATTGTTAACATAAAATATTTAGTAATTGTCATGTATATTTATTCAAGAAAAAATTAACATTAATTAAGAGAAATTAACATTAACTGAGCATGTTTTATTTGAATTTAGTTAATGGTTAATATAATTGAGCACATGTTTGATTTTTATTAATGATCACGTGTGTTTATTAAAGAAAAAATTAACCATAATTAAACACGTATGTATTTGAATTCAATTAATGGTTAATATAATTAAACAAATGTATGTATGTTTGTTCTTTAATAATTCTCACGTATATTTATTAAAAGAAATATTAATCTTTTTTGAACACATATGGTTACATTATTTTGTTTGAATTCAATTAAGATAATAATTCACGTGTTTGTTTGAATTAAATTAATCGTTAACAAAATTACACACATGTTTAATCTTTAGTAATGATCACATGTGTTTATTAAAAGAACAGATCCCTAAAAGGACAAACTCTTGTCATGGTAACTGAACAATGGTTATGACAAATTAAGGGAGAAAAATATATATTTTGAAACTATAAAATGAAAGAGAGAAGGAAATGTCATATTTGGAAGAGAGAAGCACAAGAGATCATTGATGGTGGTAAGGTAAGTCTGAAACCTTTTTTTGTCCTTTGAAAATATTCTGTTAGTAAACAATTTGAAACATAATCTACTTAACATAATCTTTTAAAATTTTCTCGCCAAACAATATATTTTGATAAACATTTCAAATTTTCTATAAAAAAATTCGTTTTCCTTTAAAAACTCTTTCTCCAAACATATTATTGCTTTTTTATGTTTTGTTTAAAACATATTTTTTTTATTTTATTACAATATATAAAATATAATTTTATTTACACTTTTTATTTTATTTATTTCAAGCATTAATTTGTTAGAATTTGATAAAAAAAAGTTGGTTTTATTAATTTTATCTAGATATTTAAAATAAAGAATAAAAGTAAGCATTTTTATATGTTTTATTAAAAGTAAAGCATTAAAATCTAAAATATCTTTTAAAAAGAAACAAAATTTTCAAAGTAAATCACTATTTTTGTTTATGAGAAATGACATATACATTCCTCTTGATATATTACTAATTAAAGGACACTCACACACTTTTTCAGTTTTCTTTTTTAAATAGAAATCCATCTCCTATGAATGCTTTAATATTATATATTACAAATATCATAAAACTAAATTATAAATAATCTTATAAAAATATATAAAGTTATATTATTTATAAAACATTATTTTAATATAAAAATACATAAATAATTATAAGATATATAATTAAATTTATTAATTTATTATTATATAAATTTAATTACAAAAATAAATTAATGTATATGATTGTAGTTCTGTTAATAATATTAGGGAATGGCTGTTTATTTAAAAACTACAATATGATGTTATTTTTTTCTGTGATGGATTTTTTCAAATCCACTTGGTTAAAGAATAATCTCACTTGCGATAGTATGTCTATGCTTGTACGGGAGAGCTTTCACACATACGCGAATTCCTATGGATCATTTTCTTTATTTTTTAATATTGTTCTAAAAGACCTTAAAAAACATAAGAACAACTTTACTGGTTAAATTATTCAATTTTTTAGTGATAAATTTTTTAAACGTTACATTTTAAAACTTATTTTTTTACATAATTTTATTCAAATTTTAATAAATATATTATTTTAACATAAAATAAAAAGATAAATATTACTTTATTGAAAATATAAATAACAAAATAAATAAATCTTTAAAAATTAAAGGGTTGCATAATTGTCATTTAAGATCACTTTAACTTTAGGGGAAGGTACTTAATTTTCCCTTTTTTATTTATTGTGCTTGAGTAAGAAATTTTTCCCTTTTTATTTATTTATTTATTGAGCTTGACTAAAAAGGTTTTCTCTTTTTATTTTTGGTTTTTGACTAAGAAATTTGATTTTTTTTAGTGAATTTACCCATGCCATTGTTACGAAATCTCCATGCCTTATTTAGATGTATTGATAGATGAAGGACTAACAATTGATTATTTTTACACTTTACTTCTTGCATTTACTTCAATTTTTTTAATACTAAAATTTTTAAAATAATTTATTTCAAGATTTTATTTGTATAAAAATTATTAGTTTTTATTGTTTATAAGAAACTATTTAAAATAAGAAAAAAATGCTCAGGTTTAATTAAGTTAAAATACATAATCATTTTAATATTTTCAATTGAATCTTTATTAAAAAAATTATATTGAGTGTTAATTTTCTTTTATCTTTGTTTGCACACATTTTTTTTTCATCAACGTGTTCCTCATTCTTGGGTTAACTCTTGGACAATAAATGGCTATGTTGACCAATATTTCATAAATGGAAAGAGGAAAGTAAGAATCAAATTATTCCCTTGATGAAAAACTACAAAATAATTAGATAAAAATTATAATAATAAACAATTCACAAACTGAATTTTTTTAATAGAAATTCAATTTAAAATAATTATATTTAAGATATATTTAAAAATTAATTCATTATAATTTCTAATCATAAAATTATGTCACTTATTTATAAATACAAAAGAGAAATTTGAAATTATAAATATAATACTAACAATTAAAAAAATTTAAGATATCTCTTTAATAATTTTATAAAAAATATTTATTGATTTTATAGTAAGAAAAACTAACTCAAATAAAATTCTTAAATATTAATTTAATTTAATTTAATTAAATCTTGTTTAATGAAAAATCAAATACTTCATAAACACCCTAGGCAGATATTTTTTGATTTGCTAGGCAGTTATACTGATAACACTTTGCTGCATATGCCGTGGTTTTCTCCTTCCTCATATCAGTCACTTCTATTGCTTATACGTTGAAATTCGCAAAAATGACTCAACAAAATCAAATAGCAAAAGCAGAGTTTACACTTTTAGTTATTATCAGAATATTATTACTGTTCCCGTACCTGAAAGGCACAAGCATATACCTCTGCTAGATATGAAATTATTCTTCATGATTTTTGTTAGTCCCACATCGATAAAACTCATGTTCAAATACTAAACTAAACCAAACTTATTAATTGAACCACATGAATTATCTGTTGATGAGGAATATGAGTAATGAATCCACCTTTTTCTTCTGAAAAATTCTAAAATGCGAACCGAATTCATTAGTTAAAGCCACCACTACTAGCTAGTGCCCTCTACACTAACTCTATTCTTTTTCATTCTCCAAGTTCATTCATTTACATTGCTTAACCTTGGTAACAGCTATAAATATCCTTCATTTCAACATGGGAACATCCACAAACTCTCAAGATTTGTGTTTATCTTTTCAACTTTATCATACCTCTGATTCATCATCCCTCATGGCTTCCCTTGATGGTCAAAAAACTAATGAAACTTCATTCAACCATGTTGAGATTCCTATTCCTGTTCATCCAATTGGTGTAGAGCCAAAACCAAACCAAGAAATTGAAGAGAGAAACATAGACTATTCCCAGAGGGCGAATTGGCTGCGTGCAGCAGTGTTAGGAGCCAATGATGGTTTAGTCTCAGTTGCATCATTGATGATGGGAGTTGGAGCTGTCAAGGAGCACATCACAGCCATGCTTCTTGCTGGTTTTGCAGGCTTGATTGCTGGGGCATGCAGCATGGCAATTGGAGAGTTTGTGTCTGTGTACACTCAGTATGACATAGAAATAGCTCAAATGAAAAGAGATAGAGAAAACAATAATATTATTGGTGGAGTGAGTGAAGAAGCTCAGAGGGAGAAGTTGCCAAATCCATTTCAGGCTGCTCTAGCATCAGCTCTTGCATTTTCTGTGGGTGCAGTGGTGCCACTGCTAGCAGCAGCATTCATAAGGAACCATAAAATCAGGCTTGGTGTGGTTGTTGTTGTGGCTAGCCTCACATTGGTGCTGTTTGGTGCAGTAGGAGCAGTGCTTGGAAAAACTCCACTCACAAAGTCTTGCCTTAGAGTGCTCATTGGAGGCTTGATGGCTATGACTATAACATTTGGCTTCACCAAGTTATTTGCCTTTGCTGGGATTTGAATCTTTGCTCTTTTTAATTTTTGACTTCTAACTACTACAGTAGCTAGCAGTCAAGATTTTAGTTTTGTTTTCTCCAACAATAATATTCACATTATTACAAAAATTGTTATATAAAAGGTGTTGTCTTGCATGCTAGACACGCCTTAGAGAAAGAGACAAATGTACAATGTGATATGAAAAGAGATTAAGTGAAATGAATGATGGTTATGAAAACACTGAATTATTGTTATAGTTCATTATATTGATGTCATAGCTATTACATCCCAACCTGATAATTTCTAATAACATTATATTTTAATTTGAATAAAAGAACATAAAACAAGAGCCCTTGCTCCAGTTCTAAAGAAACTTTAAAAGAATAAAATGTATCTGTCAAGAAAAAAGGTTAAAGAATCACTTAAAAATAAGATTTAGTTACTTTGAAAGGCAAAGAACATTTTCAAACTTGGAAAGTCATGCACGTTTTCTAATTAAATAAAACATGTACTTGAACTTTCTATCACATCAGATGAGTGCAAGTTATTTTACACATATATTAATTCAGATGTGTCACATCCTGTGATCTTTAAATTAAAGCATGGAATATTTGTACTATACAAGTTAAACAAAATATTGCTTAATCAATCCAAGAGAATCCCGACTCATGTAACATCTTTTTGGAAACAAAAGTCTATTTATTTATGCACCAGTATAAATAGAGTTTAAAATTTCATGCTTTCACTCTGCATAATGTTCTTGACCTTTTCTAAATCAGGCCTTTATTTTGACACAAGACATTACCACATAATGTGTTTGTAATTCTTTTTATATATTATTCAACTTTATTTGTTTTATTTGAAATGGGACTTTCAACTCATATATAAATTTAGATTCTTAATTCATTTTTAAACCTTTATTATTTTCTTGAACTTCCTTTACTGTGACTACGACCCTATCTGCACTCGTCAATATGAATATGATCAGTGGATGTTTGAGTAGCTTGTATAAATTAAATTTGATATAGTTTTTATATTTTATAAAATAAATTTTAAATAAAGTGATTTATGTTGAAAACTTTAGTCTTAGTTGGTAGTAAAAGTTAGCCACAAGTGTAACTCAACTTATAAAATTACAATTTCCCCTTATAGTCTCACGGGATATTAGAAGAGAAAATCACATTAAGCATGATATTAAGAACAACAGAAGAACATTCTTATAAGGAGTGGTTATGTATGCTTCTGGGATTTTGATACTCTGCAAATAAGTAGAAGTGCATCAATAATAAATTTATTTTTGAAACTATACAATTACAATTTCAACTCTCTGTTTATTTTTTTAATAAATTAATATTTATAATTTTGCTACGGGCAATTTCTTCTAAAACTGCAGATGACTGTTACAGCATATAGAGTATAGTATTTTCATGAAACCTTTAAAATGCAGATCAGTTATGATCAGTTGTAACATTTACTTGGGACTATATACCTCCATTAGAACTAAGAGAAAAAGTGAAGTGTTCACATTTTTGTTATATAGAGTATAAATACTTGTTGCATTTGATTCTATATCTTTTGAATTGTGTAGATGCACAATTGGATGAGGCAAAAAATTTCAATCCTCAGCAGATCCCTAAAATTTGGATGCTATGGAGGATTTGGAGAAGAAAATCATGACTCGGCAGTAATTCTCACTGAACCATCCAGAAGCTCTTCTATGCATTTCTCCCTGTGATGATTGGATATGAGCTTTCGGGTTGATGCCATGCTGAGAAGATCTTCCAAGCAAATATGCAAAGCTTGAAGCAAGGACAAGCCAGTGCCAATGGACTTTGATGAGGATGTGGACGTGGCTTCCCAAGTTTTAAGCTTCGTCAGCTCTTCCTCTATTGTTAAGGTGCTAGGATGAGATTCAGAAGGAAAACTATTTGAGCGAACATGGAACTTCTTTGCCATGGTAACTCTTTGTATTTTTTTTTTTTTTTTTTT